>JAABUS010000267.1_pt1 | contig 131616 bp, 132 predicted proteins | sample 5560161 | NCBI WGS metagenome assembly JAABUS01 (sample SAMN10711885, study PRJNA513376) | rock metagenome | isolation source: Antarctica rocks | place: Antarctica: Victoria Land, Trio Nunatak nord | collected 2016-01-04 | reverse complement strand
CTCGCCCGCAAACAGACCGAGGGGAAAAGCCGCCGCGAAGCGATCCGCTGCCTCAAACGACAGCTCGCACGAACAGTCCACACCACCCTCAAAAACGGGCCGCCCTTGACATAGGAGCAACGCTGGCTTAGGCGACGGGATGGACGTCAGCCATCAGGAGAGCGCGCGCTCGAGAGCAGAACGGTCTGTCGGTGCTCCGTGCGCCGGGAGCACGACCTCGACCGGCAGCGCGAGCAGCGGCCGCAGTCCTTCGACGATCTGTTCGCGCGTAACGCCCTTCCGTAGCCACTCGCGTGGGACCTCCAGGCCGCGACCGAAGTCGACGAGCGCATCGCCGGCGACGACCGCCCGCCGACTTTCGATCCAGAGCACGAGGTCGTTGTGCTCCCTCCCGGGAAACGCCTCGATGCCGATCGGAAGCCGGTCGCCCGCCGCGTACAGGCGGGCCTCGCCGCCGTCCCCGGCCAGCAGCCAGGCGACGTCGGGGCTGCCGCCGCCGGCCTGCTCGGGAGTGATGCCGTACTTCCGCACGAGGTCGTCTGCGGTGTCGGGCGGCGGCACGAACACCGGCACGCCGAGGCGCTCGACCAGGCTCTGCGTGTCGCGTTCGTGCCACGGCGCGGTTAGCACCACCACCGGCTCGCGGTCGGCCGCGAGCTCGAGGAGCTCGTCCGGCACGGACAGCGGGTCAAAGAGGAGCAGCCAGGCCCCGTCGTCGATTGCGTACGACGACACCTCCTGCGGCCACCGCTCGCCCGGCGTCCAGTCCGGGTGCGGCGCCTGCCAGTGCCAAAGTCCAGCCTGTAGCTCCCGCACAGCGCCATGCTAGACGCGCGAGGACGATGCGCACCAAGGCCGCTTGTCAGGGTGCATTCCGGAACACTCGCGGACATGACCAGCTCGCCGTTGTGTGGTGTGGGGCAGCCGGACTTAGGGTGATGCGGCCGTGGCGTTTCGTGATCTTCGGGCGTGGTAGGAAGTGCGTCATGGCCGAGATACTGCTGTTCCATCACGCACAGGGCCAGACTCAAGGACTCCTTGCATTCGCCGACGAGCTGCGAGCTGCCGGACACGTTGTTCACGCTCCCGACCTCTACGACGGCAACACCTTCACCGACCTCGACGAGGGCGTCGGCTACGCGAAGAAGGTTGGCTTCGGGACGATTCAAGAGCGCGGTCGACTCGCCGCCGATGGCTTGCCGAACGAGCTCGTCTATGCCGGGTTCTCGCTCGGAGCGTCGCCCGCGCAGCTGCTGGCCCAGACTCGCCCAGGCGCCAAGGGTGCACTGTTGTTTTCCGCTGCTTTCCCGGCCACCGAGTTCGGCCACTCCTGGCCGCCGGGAGTCCCCCTCCAGATCCACATGATGGAGGACGACGAGTGGGCGATGGAAGATCTTCCAGCCGCGCGCGAGCTTGTCGAAACGATCGACGGCGCGGAGTTGTTCCTGTACCCAGGCGATCGACATCTGTTCGCCGACAACAGCCTGCCGGACTACGACGAGAGCGCCGCGACACTGCTCAAGCAACGCGTCCTCGCATTCTTGAAGGACGTCGAGTAGACGACACCCAGCCCGTCGGGGGACATTCGCGCACGCTGGCTCACCACGCGGTGCTGCAGCCACCGAGCTGCGCCGGCGGAACCAAATTTGGGAGCGCGACCGTGCGCGAATGGCGCTTGTGAGCTTGCCCCTAGCCGCCGACCAGTTCCTCGAAAGCGCGCTCGTTCCGAATCGGATCGAAGTCGGAGTCCCCCTTCGCCATGTCGCGACAGCCCTCCCACATGTCGATCGCCTGGCGTAGGTGCTCGATGGCGTCGACTGTCCGCCCGCGAGGCTCTCGCAGCACGCCACGTTGTAGTAGAGGTACCCCTGGTCGGGGCGGGCCTCGATGAGCTCGCGGCCTCTGTCCGCCGCCTCCGCGTACCTGCCGGCCTCGTAGAGAGGTCGCACCGAGTCCCATAGCTCGGCGGCGTAACGCTGGATCGAGTCGGGCAGCCCCACCCACTGGTGACGGCGAGAGTCGTAGCCCGACTCCGTCGGCGGCGGGAACGACGGGTCGGCGAACGAGCCGACCGAGACGACGATCAGGTCTGGCTCCGTCGGTTCCGTGTAGAAGACCCGCGACCCGCAGTCAGGGCAGAAATGGAAGACATGCTCCTTTCTGTCCGCCTCGTCCGAGATTCGCGCGAAGTCGCTGAAGCGACCGACGACCTGCACTTGTTCCGCTTTGAACGCCGCCTGCATCCGAAGGCGCTCCGGTCCGACGTTGACAGGCAAGACAGTTACACATGGAGACGGCAAACGGATCGCCCGCGACTTCCAGACGAAGTTGCCCGCAATGACACGCGGCAGCTCGAGTGGCCATCGCCGCGAAATCTAGCCGACGTCGGTCGCCGCATCTCCCGACTCGCCCAATCCATCCCAAAAACCGCCGTGGTATAACACCGAAGCCGATGGCTTAGGACTTTGCATCGAGGCAGCGCTCGAACGCTGCCTTCCTCCCTCGCCTCACCGCGCTCAACGAGCGTCGGTCGAGCGCGACTTCCTGCAAAGACTTCTGAGAGAAAGGTGTAGCCCCCATGGCCGACTCGGCATCGGAACTCCCCGTTATCTACCAGCATCCACTCGCGTATCTCCTCGGACTGGAGGGAATCGCCCTCCTACGCGCGTTCTCCGGCGCTTACGACCGCGAGTTCACGCTCGCGCGATTCGATGAGATCCGCGAGCTGCTCAAGTCACCGGACGCGTTCGGCACTGGGATCGAGGCGCGTCCGATCTCGACGCGCGAGGGCTATGACAGTTGGGCGCCTTGGTACGACGAGCAGCCGAACCAGCTCCTTGAGATCGAGCAGCCGATTGTGCGCGAGATCCTTGACGGGCTTCCCGTCGGCGTCGCGCTCGACGCCGCCTGCGGCACCGGGCGACACGCCGCGTACCTCGCATCGCTCGGGCATACGGTGATCGGCGTCGACTCGTCGCAGGGGATGCTCGCGCGTGCCAGCGAGAAGGTCCCGCAGGGCGAGTTCTACGAGGCCGACCTCCACGAACTCCCGCTTGCGGACGACTCTGTCGACCTGGTCGTCTGCGCGATCGCGCTCGTGCACTTCGCCGACATCGAGGGCCCGTTCCGCGAGTTCGCGCGGGTGCTGCGCCCCGGCGGGCACCTCGTGGTCTCCGACCAGCGCGGGCTGATCGGCGACATCGGCCTCCCGGTCGTGAGCGACGGCTCCGAGGGCGATCTCGGCTACATGCCCGCGTACGCGCGCCTCGCGAGCGAGTACCTCGCGGCGGCTCTCCCGCTCGGATTCCAGGTGCTCAGGTGCGAGGAGCCGCGCGTCCCGTCGCCGGTTCTGGACGACGAGGGCCGGACGATCCATGACGGCGAGCGGCTGCCGCCGCAGGACCCCGACGACCCGCCGTATACCTGGGGCCTGCACGCCGAGGCGATCGACGCGACGAACGCGGCGTGGCGGGGGAAGCCGTCGTCGATCATCTGGCACTTTCAGCTCCCACCGGGTTGAGTCACGCGATGCACGCGAGGGCCGCTCGCAGCCCCTCGTGTCGAAACGGTCGCGTAAGGACGCCCGCCGCTTCACCCGAAGGCCCGCCTCGTAGCTCAGGCGGGCCTTCGGTGCGCTAAGCGGTCGGCACCGGAGTTGTTGACGCTGCCGTGGCGGTGCCCGTCGCGGCGGGGGGCTCGGTGCTTCCGGGGTCGAGCCGAAACGGCGGGTAGGTGTCGGTCATCAGGGCCGCGTAGGCGACGACTCGGAAGACCCAGCGGTTGAGGCCGAGGACGAAGTCGTAGAGCGGCCGGGGGTAGCGACTCGTGAAGAGCAGGGCAAGTCCGGCGAAGAGCACGAGCAACCCGATCAGGCCACCGCCGGAGGCGTAGAGCCAGCCGTCGCCTTCTCCCCAGGCAGACCAGGCTCCGCCGGTGAAGATCGCGACGATCAGGTAGTGCGGGATCGCCAGCAGCCACCACTTGACGAGGACAAGCCCGCGCGAGAGCCGCTCGGGATACTCGACTTCGAGCCTCGCCGGGTAGGCCGGGTCATCGGCAAGGGAGAACGGCGGATATTTGTCTGTGCCGAGGGCGCTGTAGGAGTAGAAGCCAACGCGCCACGACCAGCGGAGGACGCCGACGTTGAAGTCGAAAATCCTGCGGGGGTAACGGCCGGTGAAGAGGATCGCAACGCCCGCGACAACGGTCGAGAGCACGAAGCCGATCCAGAGGAAGAAGAGAACGATGAAGTGCGGGATGGCGAGCAGCCATTTGAAAAGCCACTGCCAGCGGCCCACGTCGGGATCGAGTTCGCCGGTCAGGCGAACCGGAAAGGCGGCTTGTGGGGAGGTCATGACTGGTGCTCCTTCGATTCGAATGATTGGTAGGGCTACGCATCTGCCACCGCAAAGCGAAGCGGCGCCTTCTGCGATCGTCGAGACCAGCCTCGCAGCGCTATGCCCCCGGCACAGTGCGGCTAGCACCCGTACTTCGGAGGGCCACCGCGAGCGCGCCGCCCGCCTTGGCGGACTCTCAGTACGGTGTCCGCATGGCCGACATAGCGACGACGCCCGAGGTCACGATCGTGCCGACGAACGAGGCGAGCTGGGAAGAGCTCCAAGCCGTGCTCGGCACGCGTGGCGATCCGTCCAGGTGCCAGTGCCAGCGATACAAGATGCAGCACAGGGAGTCTTGGGCCTCGGTTGGCGCCGAGGAACTAGCTTTCCGGTTCCGCACGCAGACCGACTGTGATCACCCGGAGTCGGGCACGACGAGCGGCCTCGTCGCCTACCTCGAAGGTGAGCCCGTCGGCTGGTGCGCGGTCGAGCCGCGTACCGCCTACCCGCGCCTGCTGCGCAGCACCCGCGTCCCCTGGGCGGGCCGAGCGGAGGACAGGACCGACGACAGCGTCTGGGCTGTGACCTGCTTCGTCACGCGCACGGGCTTCCGCCGCCGCGGGATCGGCCGTGCGCTCGCCCGCGCCGCAGTCGATTTCGCGCGGCAACGTGGCGCCCGTGCCCTCGAGGGCTACCCGATGATCACGCAGCCCGGGCAGGAGATCATGTCGGTCGAGCTCCACGTCGGCAGCCGCAGTATCTTCGCCGCCGCCGGGTTCGCGGAGGTCAGTCGGCCGACCCTCCGCCGTGTCGTGATGCGCATCGACTTCTAGGCAGGAGCACGTTCCTCGACCGAGGAGCCGCGCTGACGCGCTCCGGCGTCATGGCCCCGTCAAGGGACATTCCTGATCACTCGCGCACGCGGCGATGAACTCGTCGGGGCTAGCGCGGTCGATCCGAGATGCTCCACGGGTTGTGCGGTAGCTTGGACAGCCATATGACCAAATTCGTCGTCGACTACGGCGTCGTCCTCCGTCGCAAGTGAGGGGATCGAGGTCAGAGCCGAGCACGAGCTTCTTGCGCCGACGCTCTTGCGCTCCCAGACGCTGTCGGCCCTGCATGAGGCCGTGCACGAGGGCGAGATCCAGCCGGATGTTGCCCTCGACCAGCTCACCCGCATCTGGGCTATGCCGATCCGCCTCCTCGGCGACGCCGTGCTGCGGCGGCGGGCCTGGAACCTCGCCGAGCAGCTGGGGTGGGCCGAGACCTACGACGCCGAGTACGTTGCGCTCACTCAGCTGCAGGCAGACGCCTTCGTAACACTGGACGCGGAACTGGCGCGCCGGGCCGAAGGGATCGTCCCCACGGCGACGATCGACGCGCTGCGGACGGCCTGATTCTTTCCGGGTCGCTCGTCCCGACAGAGCCGCACGCCCGTCCCCACTGCTCGTTGACGACGGGACGACTCTCCACGGCGGGGAGCGCTTACCAGACCACGTCAGGCGATCTGCCGAGCATCTGGTCGTTGCACGCACGTGCAGTCGCCGCCACCAACGCGGCCTGGCGCGATCAGCCGGCGGCGATCATGTGGCCACCTCCAGCTCTCCGCGGAGAAGTGATCCGCGGCACTGACGCGCCGCCGACCTGACTTACCCCTCGGCGACCGGCCGGTAGGTGCACACGTGCACGCCCGCGCCGCTCGTGACCGTGGAGACCAGCTCGAGCGTGCGCAGCGCCCCGTCGTCGGGGAAGATCGTCTTGCCGCCGCCGAGGATCACCGGCTCGATCATGAGCCGGAGCTCGTCGATCATGCCCTCGCTGAGGAGAGTGCGCACGAGCGTGGGGCTCCCCATCACCAGCAGGTCGCCGCCGTCGGTCTCGCGCAGCTCCCGGATGCGGGCGACGGCCTGCTCGCCGGGGATGCGCATGGTGTTGTTCCACGTCAGCTCGTCGTCGCTCAGCGTCTCGGACACGACGTACTTCGGGATCGCGTTCATCTGGTCGGCGAACGGGTCGCCGGCTCGTTCGGGCCACGCCGCGGCCATCGTCTGCCACGTGCGGCGCCCGAACAGCAGTGCCTCGGTTGCGGTCATCGCATCGCCGTAGGCGCCGCCAACCACCCCCGGATCGAAGAACGGGTGCGATCAGCCGCCGTGGGCGAAGCCGCCGTCGGTGTCCTCGTCGGGTCCGCCTGGCGCCTGCACGACGCCGTCCAAGCTCATGAACTCGATGATCACGATTCGCATGTGACTCGCTCCTCTTCCTCGCTCGGGGGGTACAGCGACGTAGACGGTCGCGGCGCTCCAGAATCATCGCGCCTACCCGATCCCGTGTGTGTCGAGCACACAGGGGCCCAGTCGTCACCCGAGGTTGCTTTCAGTCGTCGTGGTGCTCCATCGCGGCGGTGTTAGCCAGCCACGGATGCCGTCGGGACTCGAACACCGAAACTGTCGGTGGCGGGAAGGCCGGCTCGGCAAATGCGCCGATCGGAACGGCAACGACGTCTGGCACTGTCGAGAGCGTGTAGAAAACGGTCGCGCCGCAGTCGGGGCAGAAAAGAAAGGTTCTCTCCTCGCCCTCGTCTGAGGTTCGCACGTAGTCGCTGGAACGACCGACGACGCGCACGTGATTCGATTTGAACCGTGCCTGGATCCCGAAGGCGTTTCCGGTCCGACGCTGGCAGGCGAGGCAGTGGCACATGGAGATCCGGATCGGATCGCCCTCCGCTGTGAGATGAAGTTGCTCACAGCTACAGAGGGCATCGCGGGTAGCCATCGCCGCGGATCCTACTGGCGCAGATCAGAGAGCTCCAGGTCGTCCCTCGAGCGGGGTCGGCCACCTTCGGACGGGCCTGGACCTGCCGCGGAGTTAGGTGTCTAGCCCTGCCCTCAGGGTGTCGCCGACGTGAGCGGTTCCCGGATCGACCACGAGTGCTCCGACGGCGAGGCAGGCGTCCCGCTCGCGGGCGATCGTTCGCAGCACACCGAGATCACGCTCGATGCCTCCCGCTTGCGCGCGCGTGGTCATCACACACCGTTCGATCCGCATGTCCACGTCGAGCGTCGCCTCGCCGAGGGTGACTCTCGATCCGACCAAGGAGTCCTCGTCTTCGCCGTCGAGCAGTACGTTCGCCCTGAACCGACGCGGATCCCACGATCCCAACGTCGCCTTCGATACAAGCGACACCCGGGCCCTCGGGTTGTCGTGGAACGGCCCGTCTGCGCCCTCGAACGGCGCCCAATCACTCGTCGTCTCATGCTCGAAATCGACCACGTTCTCGTACCGGCGAGCCGCATCCGTCGCAGCCGAGCGCAGCGTCACGGGCCGGCCGAGCCACTTCGACAACGCGTCGTCAGAGCCTGCCACCGAACCATCAGGCAGCGTGATCTCCGCGGTCCCATCGTCGCGCAAGCGCGCCGAAGCGAAAAGCAGATCCGGAACACGCCTTGCGGTCAGCCCAAATCCGGACTGGACGTCGTAGATCGCGAGGCGACGATCACCTTCGAGACCATCGGTTGTCACCGCCACCGAATCGAGCCGCTCACCTTGCAGTGACTTGACGGGATATCGCCAGAGCTCAACGACCCGCATCCACCGGACAGTAGCAACGAGATCTCGAGGGCTTCGACATCGAGACATCCACGCAGCCGCGGGTCACCGCCCTCCCAAGGACGTTCTGAACACTGGCGCTCGGCGACGTGTTGTCCACCTATCGTTGCCGGCTGGTGGGGTGGCCGACGAGCTTCGCCGCGTACTCGTCACGCGTCTCCAACGCTCGTTACTGAGCGATCTCCCAGATGTGGCCACCGGGATCTTTGAAGCTCGCGGTTCGGATTCCCCACGGGCGATCCATCGGGCCGTTCAGCAGCCCCACTCCGCGGGTGGCCAGTTCCGCGCACATTGCATCCACGTCGTCTACCCCGATGGTGAACTGCAGGCGGGCACCGGCCTCGCGGCTTGCGACCGCCGCGGGCTCGATGAGCCCCTGTGCCGCTGTCGTCTTCAGCAGGTTGACCAGCGTCTCACCGAACTTGAACACCGCCGAATCGTCGTCCTCGAACGTGACCGGCAAGCCGAAGACCTCACGGTAGAACCGCTTGGCGGTGTCCAGGTCCTCGACGAACAGCGTGATGGCACCGATACCACCTGGCCAAGAGGTCTGCTCGCTCATGGCAAGAGGATAACCCTCGATTTAGCATCCCTGCCGCTTCGGCAGACGATCAGGCGAGCTCCTCCGGGCGGATCGGCTGCCCCGTCGTGAAGAGACCGTCGCCCGCCTCGGTCGTCGGGATCGCGCGGATCGCAGCGAGTACGCCGTCGAGCGGCGCCCGCAGCACCTCTGGTGGCCGGTCGGGTGTGTCGGGAAACCAGAGGCGCGCGACGGGGTCGCCGGCTCGCACTTCGGCTGGCGGCTCGAGCAGGCCCTCGAAGATCCCGTCCTCCGGGGCGATCACGTAGTTGGCGGGATCGCGGCCGTCGAGGATGACCGCCTCGGGGAGGCCGAGCGACGCCCGCGTCTGCACCTCACCCGCCAGCACGCCGACTTGGCGGAGCACGTTCGTGAGGCCGCTCCAGGCGAGTTCGTGAACGGCGGCCGGGACGCGTCCGCCGCCTCCGAGCTCCGTCGTGATCACGATCTTGCCCTGCTCCTCGGCCTCGACCGGCAGGAGCCCGGTGCCGTTCACGTCGATGTAGAGGAAGTGCCAGTCCGAGTTCCAGGCCTGCATCCCGGCGAGCATCGCGCTTCTCTGCTCGGCGTCCTCGACGACGTGCATGTGCGAGCACGGGACGAACCAGGCGGTGCGACCGCCCGAGTGCATATCGATCACGACGTCCGCGGGCGGAAAGAGGAAGCGGGTGAGGTAGTCGGCGAGCTGCTCGTTCGGCGGCCCACTTGGCGAGCCGGGGAACGAGCGGTTGAAGTTGACGCCCGACGGCCACATCCGCGTGTTCGCCTTCGACGCCGCAGTCGAGAGCACCGGCACGATCGTGACGCGCCCGGAAACCTGCTCCGACTCCAGCTCCTGGATCAGCCGCAGGGCCGCCACCTGGCCCTCGTACTCGTCCCCGTGGTTTCCTCCCAGGACGAGCACGTTCGGCCCGTTTCCGCTCGCGACCGAGGCGATCGGAACGAAGCTCTGCGCCCAGCCGCCGGTGTTCGTGATCTTGGGCAGCTGCAAGCGGCCGACCTGTCGCCCGGGCGCCGTCAGGTCGATCGTGCAGTGGACGGGCGAGTCGACGGCGATCGTGCTCACGAACGGCTCTCGAGGTAGCGCGTGACGGCGACCTCGGTGCCCTCGAGCAGCCGGTCGACGTCCTCGTCGGTATGCGCGTAGGAGAAGTGGCTCCGCTTGAGGTTGAGCGGGAGCTCGAAGATGCCCTCCTTCATCAGCTCGCGCCGGTAGCCGACGAAGAGATCGACGTCGTTTCGGAGCAGGTCGTCGTAGCTCTCGACGGCGCCTTCGAGGAAGTAGGTGACGAAGACGGAGCCGAAGCCGGCCACGACCGCGGGGACTCCGAGCCGCTCGTAGAGGGCGGTCAGCCCGGTTCGGGCGCGGTCGCCCAATGCGAAGACGTGCGCGTGCACCGGCTCCCGCTGCAGCTTGTCGATCGTCGCGAGCGCCGCCGCCGTCGTCGCCGGATGCCCGTTGAAGGTGCCGGCGAAGAAGGCGGGCTGTCCCGGGGCCGTCGAGAAGAGATCCATCAGCTCGGCCTTGCCGCCGAGCGCCGAGACCGGCCAGCCGTTCGCCATCGCCTTCCCGAGCGTCGTCAGGTCGGGCGTGACGCCTGCGACGGCCTGGTAGCCGCCGAGCCCGTGCCGGAAGCCGGTGATCACCTCGTCGAAGATCAGAATCGTCCCGTGTTTCGTGGCAAGCTCGCGGAGCCGCTCGAGAAAGCCGGGGTTCGGGAGCACGCAGCCGATGTTGTGCGGGATCGGCTCGAGGATGATCGCCGCGACGTCGTGGTCGGTCAGGGCCCGCTCGACGTCGGCCGCGTCGTTGAACCGGCAGACGATCGTGGCGTCGAGAACCTCCTGGAGGATCCCCTGCGAGAGCGGATCCTTGCCGCCGACCCGCTCGGCAGGCGAGATCACGTTCATCGCCACGGAGTCGTGCCAGCCGTGATAGCAGCCCTGGAACTTGAGCACGTGCCGGCGGCCGGTGACCGTGCGGGCGAGCCGGAGCGCGTGGAAGGTCGCCTCGCTGCCGGTCGCCGTCAACAAGACCTTCTCGAGCGAAGGTACCGCGTCGACGAGCCGCTCGGCGAGCTCGATCTCGACCCGCGTCACACCGACCCCCATCAGGCTCGACGCGTTGACCACGGCCCCGTCCACGTCCGGGTCGTTGTGGCCGAGGAGGGGCGGGCCGAACGCGGAGTGGTAGTCGGTGTACGTGCGACCCTCCGAGTCGGTGAAGGTGGAGCCGCTCGTCGCGGTGACGACGAGCTCCTCGAGGCCGGGGACGCGACGCTGGCCGCTGTTCACGCCGCCGGGTATGACCGCCGTGGCGCGGGCACCGAGGCTCTTGGCGTCGGACGAGACGGCGCTCATGCGGACACCCGCAGCGAGTCGAAGACGTCCTGATCGAGGTCGATCCCGAGGCCGGGACCGGTCGGGATCGCGACGCAGCCGTCCTCCCCGATCGGGAGGAGCTGCTTCGTCAGCTTGGTGTTGATCTCTGTTTCTGCCACGCAGTACTCCTGGAAGAGAGCGTCGGGGAGGACGGCGTTCACGTGCAGCGAGGCGGCCTTGATGATCCCGCTCTTCCACGCGTGAAGCACCGTCTCGACACCGTGCTCGCGGGCGAGCTCGGCAATTCGCACAGTCTCGGTGATTCCGCCGCAGCGCGTCACGTCCGGCTGGATCAGGTCGACATGGCCGCGCTCGATCAGCTCGCGGAAGCCCCAGCGGGTCGCATCCTGCTCGCCGGCGGCGATCGTGATCTCGACCGCATCGGCCAGCTTCGCGTACGCCTCGTACTCGTCGGGCTCGAACGGCTCCTCGAGCCAGTAGATCCCGAGCTGCTCGAGCTCGCGGGCGACGCGGATCGCGGTGTCCGCGTCGGCGACGTAGCCCAACCCGGCGTCGATCAGGATCTCGACATCGTTTCCGGCCGCCTCCTTGGCGGCCGTGGCGAGCTCGACGTCATGGTCGGCGTCCTTACCGAGCGGGCCCCAGCCGAGCTTGATCGCCGTGAAGTTCTGCTCCATGAGCGCGCTGACGCGCTCCGCAGTCTCCTCGGCCGTGTCGGGCATCAGCATCGACGCATAAGCGCGGATCCGGTCGCGAGCCGGCGTCCCGAGCAACTCGCAGACGGGCTTCCCCAGCGCCTTGCCCTTGATGTCCCAGAGCGCGATGTCGATGCCGCTGATCGCGTGGATCGCGATCCCGCGCCGGCCGACGTAGATGACGCTGCGGTACATCTTGTCCCACAGCCGCTCGACGTCGAGCGGATCCTCGCCGACGAGCGCGTCGCGCAGGCTCGTCGCGACCGCGTGCGAGCCCCGCTGCTGGACGAGTGCCTGGACGGCCTCCGGGGCGGAGTCCACCTCCCCGATGCCGGTGATTCCTTCGTCTGTCGAGACGAGGATCACGAGATCGTCCTGGCTTCCGTCCGCGATGCCTTCGTTCAGAACGGCCTGTCGCAGGACGACGGCCTCGACATCGGTGATCTTCAAGCGGGCTCCCGGAGAGAGTGGTCGGTGCCGCCGAAGCCTCTCAGGCAGCGATTGTGGACTATAGCGAAATTGTCAACAATCCCCTAGAGTCGCCGAGAGCAGATGAGCGACTCCTCGATCACCTGCACGCTCGATCTCGACGCGCCCGGAAAGCACACCGGGCATCTCCGGCTGCCGCGCTCCTCGAACCAATCGGGCTGGTCGACGCAGTGGATTCCGATCATCTGCGTCGCGCACGGGGAAGGCCCGACCGCGCTCGTGCTCGGCGGTGTCCACGGGGACGAGCCGGAGGGTCAGGTCGCCGCGTTCAACCTCGCTCGAGAGCTTCGGCCGGAGCAGGTCAACGGACGCCTGATTGTGATCCCGTGCCTCTCGCTCGAGGCCTCGCGCGCCTACACGCGCCTCTGGCCGTCGGGGGCGAACCTGAACCGCTCGTTCCCCGGCTCGGCCACCGGGCCGCCCGACCAGCAGCTCGCGCACTTCCTCTCGACGGAGCTCTTCCCGCTCTCGGACGTCGTCGTCGACATCCATAGCGGCGGCCGCACCGGTCTCTGCCTGCCGTGGTCGGAGATGCACTGGGTCGACGAGCCGGCGCAGCGAGGAGAGATGGTGGAGGGGATGCTCGCGTGGAACACGGACTGGTGCTGCGTCTACATCGACATCGCCGGCACGGGGCTCCTCGTCGGCGAGGCCGAGCGGCAAGGAAAGATCGTCGTCTCGACGGAGCTCGGCGGCGGCGGCCACGTGACGGCTGCGATCCACCGGCTCGCGCGAAGCGGGCTCGCGAACGTGCTCCGTCGCTTCGGTGTGCTCGCAGGGGAGGTGGAGACGCGCGAATCGCTCGGCCTTCCGCCGCAGACCCTGCTGATGGCGACGGACGCCGACAACTTCCTGCTCGCGCCCGTCTCCGGACTCTTCGAGACGCTCGTCGATCTCGGGCAGCGCGTTCACGAGGGCGACGTCGTGGGTCGGGTCCACTCGCTCGAGCGACCGGAGCTCGAGCCGGAGCCGATCGCAGGGCGCAACGACGGCGTCGTCTGTGTCGTCCGCGCGATCGCGACGACCGAGCAGGGGGACAATGTCGTTGTGGTCGCGCGCGAGGTCGATCGATCGGAGCTCGAGTGACCCTCACCGCCGGAGTCGCCCGCGTGGACATCACGCCGCCCTCGGGACTGCCGCACGGCTGCTGGTCGGGTCGGACCGGGCTCGCCACCGGCGTCCACGATCCGATGCTCGGGCAGGCGCTCGTCCTCGACGACGGCAGCCGGACACTCGCGATCGTCGCCGTCGATCTCGTGTTCGCAGGCGCCGACCTGACCGCCGGTGTGCGGGAGCGCGTCCAGGAGCTGACCGGGATCGCGGCCGAGGCCGTGCTCGTCAACGCCTCCCACAACCACAGCGCGCCCGGCATCTCGCGCGGTTCCTCGGTCGCCGGGCTCGCCGACTCGCCGGCCTTCGGTCGGTACGTCGATGCCGTCGTCGACCAGCTGGCGGGGGCTGTCTACTCCGCCTGGCGGAACCGGGAGCCGGCCCGCGTGGGCCAGGAGATGGGGCGCGCCCCTGGGATCACGGTCAACCGTGTCCGCCGGGATCAGCCGGTCGACGACTCCGTGCCGGTGCTCCGAGTCGACTCGGATGACGGCTCTCCGATCGCCGTCGTCGCGAGCATCGCCTGCCACGGAACGCTGATCGGCGGCGAGACGACGCTCTGGAACGCCGACTTCCCCGGCCCGCTCCGCGAGGCGGTCGAGACCGAGGTCCCGGGTGCCGAGTGCCTCTTCCTCTCCGGCACTGCGGGTGATGTCGCCGCCTGGGACTTCTGGTTCGGAAACCGCGCGGCGCGCCGGCACAGCTTCGAGACCCGCGACGAGTTCGGGCGAGCGGTCGCAAAGGCGGTACTGAAGACGCTGCCCGCGATCGAGACGACCGACGACGTCGAGCTCGGTGCCGTGTCGACCACTGTCGAGCTTCGCCGCCGCAGGATTCCCTGGACCTCCGACGAGATCGCGGCGCGGCGCGCGGAGCTCGCCGAGCAGCCGGTACCGGACTTTCCCGAGGTCTGGCCGGAGAGCGTGCACACCGCCACCTCCGCGCAGGACTTCCCCCTCGGCTATCAGAAAGGCGCGTTGACGATGTACGCCGACATGATCGAGCGCGCCGACACACCCGTCCGCGCGGAGCTGCAGGTGCTGAGGGTCGGGGACGCCGCGATTGCCGCAAACCCGTTCGAGCTCTTCAACGAGCAGGGGCAGCGGATCCGCACTGGCAGCCCGTTCGCGACCACATTCGTCCTCGGCTACTCGAACGACTACGCCGGCTACCTCCCGGGCGATGAGAAGCTCGACCTGCTCGACGGCGTTCCGCTCGCGGAGCTGCTCGACCAGGACCGCTACCGCTGGGCGTACGGCATCACGAACTCCAACCTCGACCGCGGCGAGGTCGAGCGTGTCGTCGAGGAGAGCGTCGCGCTCCTGCGAGGGCTGGCGTGAAGATCGTCGCCGTCGAGGCGCATGTCTGCCATGCGCGGATGCGCAACTGGATCTTCGTGCGCGTCGTCACCGACGAGGACGGTCTCCACGGCTGGGGCGAGGCGACGCTCGAATGGCACACGCGGGCGGTCGTCGGCGCCGTCGAGGATCTTGCCGAGCTGATCGTCGGCGAGGATCCGACGCGGATCGAGCATCTCTGGCAGATGATGTTCCGCCAGCACTTCTGGCACGGAAACGACATCGTTCGCGGCACCGCCCTGTCGGGGATCGACATCGCTCTCTGGGACATCCTCGGCAAGGTGCACGGCGTCCCGTGCCACAAGCTCTGGGGCGGGCCGGTCCGCGACTACGTCCGCCTCTACGGCCACCTCGGCGGCGGGAAGATGGAGGACTTCTACGAGACCGATGAGCCGCAGCGCTTCGGTGAGCTCGCGAGCGCAATGGTGGAGAGCGGGTTCACCGCCTTCAAGGCGATGGCCGTGCCGCCGACGATGCCGCTCGAGGGGTTGGCGCCGATCCGCCACGCCGAACGCTGCGTCGCCGCGATGCGCGAGGCGGTCGGCGAGGAGATCGACATCATGGTCGACTGCCACGCCCGCCCGAGCCCGCGGATGGGTCATCTCTTCGCGCACGCCCTCGAGCAGTTCGGGCTCTACTGGCTCGAGGAACCGTGCTGGCCGGAGCGAGCCGACGACATCGCCGCGATCCAACGCTCCGTGTCGACCCCGATCGCGACGGGCGAGAGGCTCGTCGGCGTGCACGGCTTCCGCGAGCTCCTGGAGAAGAACGCGTGCAGCGTCCTCCAGCCGGACATCAGCCACTGTGGTGGCCTGACGGAGGCGCGCCGGATCGCAGCCCTCGCGGAGACCTACCGCGTCGCGCTCGCGCCGCACAATCCGCAGGGCCCGGTCTCGACGGCCGCCTCGATCGAGCTCGGGCTCGCGACCTCGTCCTACGCGATCTGCGAGGCGGTCACCTCGGACGTGTCCTGGCGAGTCGAGGTGATGACTCAGTCGCACCGGATCGAGCAGGACGGGATGATGGCTTTCGCGAGCGAAGCGCCGGGGCTCGGCGTGGAGATCGACCTCGAGGTCGTCAAGGCGCATCCGTTCGAGCCCGAGCTCCTGCAACGTGTTTTCTACGCCGACGGCAGCGTCGGGGACTGGTAGGGAGATGAACGAACGGTTCGTGGGCCGGGTCGCTCTCGTCACCGGAGGCTCGAGCGGGATCGGGGCCGGGGTCGCCGAGCGGCTCCTCGGGGAGGGCGCGAAGGTGGCGACGCTCGATCTCACTCCGGGCGGGCCGGATGGCGTGCTCGCGCTCACCGGCGACGTCCGCCGCTCGCAGGAGATCGACGCAGCCGTCGAGCGCGCCGAGGCAGAGCTCGGGCCGATCGACGTTCTCGTCTGCTCGGCCGGGATCACCGGCGACTCACTCCGCACCGTCGATGTGAGCGACGACGAGTGGCGGCGCGTCCTGGCGATCAATGCGGATGGAGTCTTCTTCTCGAACCGCGCGGTGATCCCGGGCATGAGCGAGCGGAACTACGGGCGGATCGTCAACATCGCCTCGATCGCCGGCAAGGAGGGAAACCCGATGGCGGCCGCCTACTCGGCCTCGAAAGCGGCCGTGATCGCGCTGACGAAGGCGATCGGCAAGGACCTGGCCGGGACGAACGTCCTCGTCAACTGCATCGCCCCCGCGGTGATCGAGACGGCGCTGCTCGCACAGATGAGCGAGGAGCACATCCGGTACATGCTCGAGAAGATCCCGATGGGTCGGCTCGGGCAGGTCGACGAAGTGGCGGCGCTCGTGGCCTGGCTCGCGAGCGAGGAGTGCTCGTTCTCCACCGGCGCGACCTATGACATCTCCGGCGGCAGGGCTGTCTACTGAGCGAGCGCGTTCTCGTCACGGGAGCGCTCGGTTGCGTCGGCGCCTGGGCGCTCAAGGCCGCGCTCGACGCGGACGACGAGGCGTTCGGCTTCGACCTCGGCGACCGGACGCACCGGCTCGAGCTCGTCCTCACGCCGGAGGAGCGGGAGCGTGTCACCCTGGTCCAGGGCGACATCACCGACCTCGAGCGTCTCGGCCGCGTCCTCGACGAGCATCGGATCTCCCGCATCGTCCATCTCGCTGCTCTCCAGGTGCCGTTCTGCCGGGCCGATCCAGTGCTCGGCGCGCGTGTCAACGTCGTCGGCACCGTCAACGTCTTCGAGGCCGTGAAGCAGCGGCTGGATCGGATCCCGGGGGTCGCGTACGCAAGCTCGGCCGCGGTCTACGGGCCTGATGATCCCTCGCCGGCGCTCGAGCGCGGCGGCACCGCGCCCGCGACGTTCTACGGGGTCACGAAGCAGGCAAACGAAGAGACAGCCAGGCTCTACTGGGCCGAGAGTCGCGTCCCGTCGTTCGGAATCCGCCCCTATGTCGTCTATGGCGCTGGTCGCGACCAGGGGATGACCTCCGCTCCGACACTCGCCATGGAGTCGGCCGCACGGGGCGAGGGATTCGAGATCGCCTACGGAGGCAGCGCGCAGTACGACTACGCGCCCTCCGTCGGCGTGGCCTTCCACCGGGCGGCCACGGCACGCGAGGGTGCCGTCGTCGTGAACTTCCCGGGCGTCCTCGCCTCGATGGCCGAGGTCGTGGCCGCGATCGAGGCCGCAGCACCCGAGGTCGTGGGTCGGGTCTCGTGGATCGAGACGCCCCTCCCGTTCCCGGCCGAGCTCGAGGCGGCGGCGCTCGAGCGCGCTCTCGGGCCGCTCGGCGCGCCGGCACTCGCCGACGGAGTCCGCGAGACGATCGACCGGTTCCGCCGCTCTTAGAACCCGTTCGAAACGACGGGTCGCCTTGGGGTGCGCCGGTTGATGCGCGCAGGAACGGAGCGACGGAGGAGGATGCGCGCCGTTTCTTCTCCGAGCGATTGCAGCCCGTCCTCGCCGAAGGACCACGCGATTTCACCCGAAAGGGGTAGGCCCGTCGCGTTCGAACCATGAGCCGAGCGACCCATTGCGGGATCGCGTGAAACGTTTCATGGTCAGTCTCTCGACGCGTCCGCCCTCAAGCGGGCGCGGGAACGTACTGCGGCCAGTAGGGGGATCGGAACATGGGGGAGACGATGGGCGGCGGCCCGTTGGACGACGCGCGCCCGAATGCGCGTCAAGGCGTATATCCGACAGCGACGGCCTCCGGGCCCCTCGCGCTCGCGTTCTTCTTCTCGCTCTTTGCCGCCCTCGTGGTGGCTTTTGCGTTTTCGGGCTCGGCTCCTGCCGCATCCGACTCGGGCGCGATCCCGCCCGCGATCTCGAGCGACAAGGCCGACTATAGAAGTACCTGAAGGGAGCGAGGACGCCGAGCGGCAGCACGGAGTTCCAGTTCCACGCAGGGAACCTAAACTTCCACAGCACGAACTACGAGTGGCTCGTCGTCGCGGGCGCAAAGGGCCAGTTCAAGGGCACCGGCACCATCAACGGCAGCGGCAACTACGGCTTCCTGCTCACCGTCACCGACGGCCAGCTCACCGGCGGCGGCGGCACCGACAGGTTCCGGATGAAGATCTGGGACAAGGGCAACGGCGACACGATCGTCTACGACAACGCGTCGGGCAGCGACGACATCGACAGCTCCAGCACGCAGCAGATCGCGGGTGGGAGCATCGTCATCCACAAAGGGAAGTAGCCCCTTCCGGAGAGCGGTTCCAAGGGGGAGCGTGTGAGCGCTCCCCCTCTTCGTTGCAACACGGTACGGCAGTTGCTCGATCGGACCGAGCTTCGGTGTCAGCACTGTGGCGAACCGCGCACCGCTCCACGAGAATGAACGCGTGCAAATCGCGCCGCGTCTGGCTGCCCGGGGGCTTGCGCTCGCGGCGCTCATCGTGGTCGCGGCGGGGCTCGTACTCGACCTGATCGCTGCCGAGGAGCACGTCCCCGGCTCCGGCTCGGTCTGGCTGTACCCCTTCCTGCTCGCAGCGATCGCAGCGCCGGCTGTGCTCGGGGGGCCGATCGCGGCACGTCATCCTCACAACCCGATCGGCTGGATCCTCGTGCTCGGAGCCCTGTCGCTTGCCGCGGTTCTCGCCGCGTCGCCGTATGCGTGGGTGGCGCTGGAGGCGCATCCCGGATCGCTTCCCGGGGGTACCTGGGCTGCGCTCGTCTCTTCGCTCTGGCCGGCTTTCTTCGCCTGGCCGTTGGCCGTGGCGTTCGTCTTTCCGGACGGTCGGCTTCCCTCGCTCCGGTGGCGCCCGTATGCGCTCTTCGCGGCCTGCTCGGTGGCGGCGCTCGTGCTCGTGATCGTGACGGCGGATCGGCTCGAAGATCCGTTCTCGGACGTGACGAATCCCTTCCCGGTGCGGCTTCCGGATGCTCTCGGATTTCTGAGGCTCCCGGTCTGGTTGGCGATGTTCGCGAGCCTCTTCGTCGGCGCGGCGGCGGCCCGGACTCGCTACAAGCGCTCGGAGGGCGTCGAGCGGCTGCAGCTGCTCTGGTTGGCCTACGCCGTCGTCCTGATCCCGTTCGGCGTGATCTGTTTCCTGTTCTGGAGCCTCCTGTTCGGCGAGCCCGGCGATGCCGTGGTCGCCTTTCTCCTTGGGATGGAGGCTGCTGTGGCAATCGCGGTCGGCGTCGCGGTGACGCGCTACCGCTTGTACGAGATCGATCGGCTGATCAATCGGACGCTCGTCTACGCCATCGTCACCGCGGCGCTCGGTCTTCTGTACGCCGGCGTCTCACTTCTCGCGGGTGTCGCCGTGGGCCGAGGGTCGACCTGGGGGACGGCCGTCGCCGCCGTCGTGATGACGATCGCCTTCACCCCGCTGCGAGCCCGGGCCCAGGCAGCGGTCGACTGGCGGTTCGATCGCCTCCGTTACGAAGGGCTGCGACGTGTGCGGGCGTTCGTCGACGATGTCCGCGAAGGTCGGCGCGAGCCGGAGGACGTAGGAGCCGTGGTCGCCGCGGCTCTTCGAGATCCGAGCGCCGAGCTGTTGTTTCAGCTCCCTGCGAGCGATACGATCACCGACGGCCGCGGGAGGGTCTTCACCGGATTCCCCGACGACGATCGAGTTGTGACGAACGTTCGGCATCGGGGCCAGGTGATCGCGCTCCTCCGGCACGGACGCGCCCTGCTCGACCGTCCCGATCTCCTGCGAAGCGTTCTCGCCGCCGCGAGCCTGGCAATCGAGATCGCACGTCTCCGAGTCGAGGTGCGGCTCCAGCTCGCCGAAGTCGAGGAGTCGAGGGCCCGGGTCGTGCGGGCGGGCTACGAGGAGCGGCGGCGACTGGAGCGAGATCTGCACGATGGCGCCCAGCAGCGGCTGGTGACGCTCGGGATCGTGCTGCGCCGGATGCAACGCTCGCTACCGCGGGAGGCGCGGATCCTCGCCCCCGCGCTGGACTCGGCGGTCGACGAGATCGGGCGCGCGATCGACGACCTGCGCACGATCGCGGCGGGCGTGCGACCGCCCCGGCTGGACGAAGGGCTGGCCGCAGCCCTCGCCGATCTCGCCCGCGGAGCTCCCGTTCCGGTCGATGTCGAAGCAACGGGCGAGCGGCTCCCTCCAGAGGTCGAGGCGGCCGCGTACTTCGTCGTCTGCGAAGCGGTCACGAACGCCGTCAAGCACGGGTCGCCGTCGAGTGTTCGTGTCCGAGCCGTCGTTGCGGACGGAGAGCTGAGGTTGATGGTCGCCGACGACGGCGTGGGCGGAGCAACGGTGGCAGAGGGAACCGGGCTGATGGGTCTGAGCGACCGGGTCGAGGCCGAGGGCGGGACGTTGCGCATCCACAGTCCTCGTGGCGCCGGCACGCGAATCGAAGCGGAGATTCCGTGCGGATCGTGATCGCCGAGGACACCGTTCTGCTGCGAGAAGGGCTCGCGGGACTGCTCGAGGATGCCGGCCACGAGGTCGTGGCGCGGGTGGGAACTGCCGAAGCGCTGCTGGCCGTCGTCGCCGAGCACGAGCCGGATCTCGCAGTCGTGGACGTCCGGATGCCGCCCGACTACAGCGACGAGGGCATGCGCGCGGCTGCCGAGATCCGGCGTGAACATCCGGCGACCGCGGTGCTCGTTCTCTCGCAGCACGTGGAGACGCGCCATGCGCTGGAGCTGGTCGCGGCGGGAGGCGGCTTCGGGTACCTGCTCAAGCACCGGGTGCTCGACGTCGACGATTTCCTCGATGCCGCTCGGCGGGTATGCGAAGGAGGATCGGCGCTCGACCCGGAGGTCGTCGCCCGGCTCGTCTCGCCCTCGACGCGGGAGGACGTGCTCGGCGAACTGACGCCGCGCGAGCGGGAGGTGCTCGCGCTGATGGCAGAGGGGCGAACGAATGCCGCGATCGCGAAGCGACTCTGGCTCACGGAGAGAACGGTCGAGACGCACGTCCGTTCGATCCTCGGGAAGCTCGGCCTCCCGATCAGCGGGGACGACCACCGGCGCGTGCTTGCGGTGTTGACCTACCTCCGCGCTTCCACCGTCTGAACTCCGGTGCTGGCACGGGGCGCATCTCAGTGCCCGTCACGACGACGGCGAGCGGGCGCGCTCGTAGCGTGTGCGCAGAGCGCGAATCCTCGCGACGCTGACCACACGAGAGGAAACTGCATGGCTCCGAACCGGTTCGATCGCTTCCTGCCGCTCGCCGGAGTCCTTGCAGGGCTCCTGTTCTTCGTCGGTCTCATCCTGCTCCGGAACGACCCGCCCAGCGAGACCGAGTTGGCGGAGACCTTCACCTACTGGGCGGCGAACCGAGGGGAGCATCAGATCATCGCCCTTCTACTGACGCCGCTGATGGCCTTCCTGCTGATCTTCTTCGGGGCCGGACTGCGGCATCGGCTGGAGCGCGGCAGCGAGGCCTCCGGGCACGGAACGGTCGCGTTCGGCGGTGCGCTTCTGGCGGCCGCGACCTTCGCGCTCGTGGGCATGCTCGAGGCGGCGATGACGAACGCAGCGCATCAGGGGAACCGGCAGGCCGTCTACACGCTCAACCAGCTCCACTCCTACGACTGGCTCGGCTGGAACGCGGCCTTCGCAGCCGTACTCCTCGCGACCGGCCTCGGCGCGCGGCGCAACCGGATGCTGCCCACTCCGCTCGCGTGGGCGACGATCGCGATCGGCGCATCGCTCCTCACGCCGCTCGGGTTCTTCGGGTTCATCCTTCTGCCGCTCTGGCTGATCGTCGTCGGCGCCTGGCTCAGCCGAGAAGGAGCGACGGTCTCGTCGAGGGCGGCCTGACCGCGAGGCTCACGGCGCCGGTCGCGCTCGTCTACCGCGTGCGAGGATTGAGCTTCTCGACGTACTCACCCGCCTCGCCGTCCTTTCGCACGATCCAGTGCGTACCGTGCGCGGCGACGAGATCCTCGACCTCGGGCGTGTAGTGATTCGGGAGGACGAGGAACTGCTTCGGATCCCCGCGAATCGCCTCGTAGGCTGCGGGCGAGAGGATGATCCGGAAGGTGCAATCGACGTTCGCGCACTCGCAGAAATACGCGTAGTCGCCACCACCGTGCTCGGCGGCGTCCTGCACACGCTCGTTCACCTCGCGGAACAGCGTCTCGTTCTCCGCCATCCGCTTCTCGCGTGCATCCACGAGAACACAGTAGTACCTCGAGGCCGGCGCCGTGTTTGAGGCGCGGGCCGGCGGTAACAGGAACCACATCGCCATCGACGCGCACCAGAAGCGGACCGTGCTCACGATCCTGCTCGCAACCTGCGAGGTCACCTTGCAGTCGTCCCGTGCCGAGGAGCTCGCGCTCGACGAGCGGCTGATCGCCGATCTGGAACGGGTAATCGAGCGGACGCGAGCCGAGCTCGCCGCGCTGGGTTGACGCGCGGCTTTTCTCGACAGTCTTCTCCGTCAGCCAGAGCTGCTTGGCGATTCCGGCGTTGGTTCGTCCCTCCGCCATCAGCCCGAGCACCTCTCGCTCGCGCGGCGTGAGCTGCGCCAAGGTGTCGTCGTCCTGACGCTCGCCGACCCTTCAGAGCCTTCGCGCTGAGCATCCGCATCGCGGGGTGCTCAGCTTGCGCCGGCCGACAACGCCGGCAAGTAGTAGCGCTCGACGTACTCGATCACCGCGCGGTGCATCGAGAAGCGCGGTGCGAGCCGGGCGATCGACTCCTGCATCAGCTCCGCCCAGCGCTCGCGATTCTCCGTGAACGTGGGCACGAGCTCCTCCTCGAGCAGGCGGTAGAGCTGCTCGAGGTCGGCGTCGTCGGAGGTGCCCTCGATCGCCCAACCGACCTCCGGTGAGTAGCCCTCGGCCCACCAGCCGTCGAGCACGGAGAGGTTGAGGACGCCGTTGACGGCCGCCTTCATCCCACTCGTTCCCGACGCCTCGAGCGGCCGCCGTGGCGTGTTCAGCCAGACGTCGCAGCCGCGGACGAGCGTTCGGGCAAGCCCGATGTCGTAGTTCTCGAGGAAGACGATCCGACCCTGTGCGCGAGGGTCGCGCGCGAGCCGGATGATCTCCTGCATCACGTCCTTGCCGGGCACGTCGGCCGGGTGCGCCTTGCCTGCGACGACGATCTGCACCGGCAGCGCGAGCAGCCGCTCGACGTCCGAGAAGACGAGTCCGGCACGCTTGTAGGTCGCGAAGCGGCGCGCGAAACCGATCGTGAGCAGGTCGGGGTCGATGCCAGCGCGTTCGGCGAGGCGCACCTTCGCCGCCGCATGCACCCGCCAGAGCGCGTCCGGGTCGGTTGCCCGCGCCGCCTCCCAGCTTGCCTCGTCGGGCGGCAAGTCCGGGCGGACGCCCGCGGAGCGAAGGAGCTCGGCCAGTGCCGGATCGAGCCAGGTGCCGAGGTGGACGCCGTTCGTCACATGTCCGATCGGCGTCTCCCGACCCGGCCAGAGCGACGCCCACATCTCGCGCGCCACCTCGCCGTGCAGCTCGGACACGCCGTTTGCGGAGGCGGAGAGGCGGAGCGCGAGTGGCGTCAGTCCGAAGCCGGGCTCGTCTCCGAAGCGGCCGAGCGCGAGCAGCTCCTCTGATCCAAGTCCGGCCTTCTCGGCCAGCGGCCCGACATAGCGCAGCACGAGCTCCTCGTCGAAGACCTCGTTGCCGGCCGGCACGGGCGTGTGGGTCGTGAACATCGAGGAGCGGCGGACGTGCTCGAGCGCCTCCGCGAGCTCCATTCCGCCGGCGACGAGCGCTCGAACGCGCTCGATCTGGAGAAATGCGGAGTGGCCTTCGTTCAGGTGGAAAACGGTCGGCTCGATCCCGAGCGCCGCGAGCGCCCGGATGCCGCCGACGCCGAGCAGCAGCTCCTGGCCGATGCGGTGCTCGCGATCACCTCCATAGAGGGCGTCGGTGAGCCAGTCGACCTCGAGCAGATAGAGCGGCACCGTCTGCGACCCCGTGCCGACGTCCTTCCGCCAGACCGCCGCCTCGATCGTCGTCCCGCCGACGTCGACCTCGACCGAGACCGGCTCTCGCACGAGCCCCGCTCGCTCGGGATCGACCGGCTGGTAGTCCTCCGTCTGCCGGCCGGCGGAGTCGATGCCTTGCCGGAAGTAGCCGCCGCGATAGAGAAGACCGACCCCGACGAGCGGGATCCCGAGCTCGGCGGCCGCCTTGAGGTGATCTCCCGCGAGCACTCCGAGCCCGCCCGAGTAGATCGGCAGCCGCTCGTGCAGCCCGAACTCCATGCTGAAGTAGGCGACTCGGAGACCGTCGTCCCGATCTTCGGCGCGCCCCCACCAGCTCACGGCCTCTCCGGTCGCGTTCGGCACAAGCGGGGAAACTACCGAGAGTCGCTCGTGCCGGCGTCCATGAAGCTGCTCGGCGAGCGAAACTGGTACCTCCCCTCGTGGCTCCAGTGGCTCCCGGACGTCAACGTCGAGGGAGCAGAGCCGCCCGCCGGGGAAGCCTCAGCGGCGCGTGAACACGTAGTCGTTCGCCTCCGCCTACATGTGGCTTGCGCATCGACCCGACGAGCGAGAGCGATTGCTCGGGGGTGGGGCGGACGGCTCCTGAGTCTGCTCGCTCGAAGCCGTACACCGGCCGCTACGACCTCGACTGACGCGAAATCCGGCGACGTTCAACAGGGTCGGTCGAGTCGACCCTGCAGTCCGCTCTGCTGGTAATCGCGCAGGTCAGCTGCGAAGCTGAGAACCAGCGATGCAGTCGGTCGTCGGCACCGGGTCGGTCCTCGCAGGTTTTCGCGTGGAGTCCCTCATCGGCCAGGGAGCCATGGGCGCCGTCTATCTGGCGGCCGACGCGAAGACCGGGCACCGCGTCGCCCTGAAGGTTCTCACCCCGGAGCTGTCCGAGGACGAGCGCTTTCGGCAGCGGTTCCTGCGGGAAGCGGAGATCGCGGGGAGCCTCGACCATCCTCACATTGTCCCGATCCTGAGCTTCGGGGAGGAGGAGCATCGTCTCTTCCTGGCGATGGCCTATGTGGAGGGCTCAGACCTCCGCGAGCTGCTCCGCCGAGACGGCCCGCTCGACCCGCCGCGGACGTTGAACCTCATCGCGCAGGTCGCCGCTGCGCTCGACACCGCGCATGCGGCTGGGCTCGTCCATCGGGACGTCAAACCGGCCAACATCCTCGTGACGACGGCGGCAGACGCCGAGCATGCCTACGTCTGCGACTTCGGCCTCGCGCGGCACGTGTCGTCGGTTAGCAGCCTGACCGGTGACCGCGGCTTCGTCGGCACGCTCGACTACGTTCCGCCTGAGCAGATCGCCGGCCGCTCGATCGACCGCCGCGCCGATGTCTATTCGCTCGGCTGCGTCCTCTACGAGTGCCTGACCGGAGAGCGCCCGTTCGAGCGCGAGAGCGAGCTCGCCCTCGTCTACGCGCACCTCAACGACGCGCCCCCGCGTGTGACCAACCTGAGTCCCGAACTCCCGGAAACGCTCGATGATGTCGTTGCGGCGGCGCTCGCCAAAGAGCCCGACGAGAGGTACGAGAGCTGCGGCGAGCTCGTCGCCGCGGCGCGAGCGGCGCTCGCCGGCAAGCCATTCGGGCGCCGTTCGCGACGCCGCACGCGAGCGGTCGTCGCGATCGTCGCCATCGCCGCCGCGGCGGCCGTCGGTATCGCCGGATATGTGTCGACTCGAGACGAGATTCCGGCGGCCGGCGCGCCGGCGATTACCCAGACGTCCATCGCCGGCGTGGAGCTCGGCCGGCTGAAGGCGTTCTACCAGCAGCGCTTAGGCGGCTACAAGGAGCTCGTGCTGACGGAGTGGGATCCGCCGATTCCAGGACTCTCGTTCGGCCAGCCTCAGCTCGGGGTCTACTTCCGCGCAAACGCTGAGCGGGCCGACATCATCACGACCTGGAACAGGCGGCACCGCACGACCGCCGGAATCGGGCCGTGCTCGACGATCCAGGAGCTGAAGCGCGCCTACGGAGGGGCTGTGCACCCGTCACCGAACGGAATGTCCCCGGACAAGAAGACGGTGCATGCGTACGTCGTCGGTTCGAACCTGATCTTCGTCACGCAGGATCAGAGAACCATCTCCGCAGTGGGCCTGTACAGAGGTTCGCTTCCGAATACGAGGCGCAGTGATCGTCAAGGCTGGGCGAACTTCGTCACCGCAGTCGAGACGCCCTGCAAAATCTAGGAACGCGCGTTCTCGATCGTCCAGGTGAAGCAGGTGCGGCTGCCCGCGGGAGCAAGGCCGCTCGGGCGGGGACCGCTGTGGACGAGCAGCGTCGGACGCGGCCGCCGAGCGAGCGCGCGTCGTGCCTCGCCCAGCCCCTCCCGGCGCCAGCCCGCCGACAGTCCGATCACCACGACCGTCGCGCTCTCAACCGCTTCGACGAGCGCGGTCGGATCGGGATCGACGAGCTGAGGGACGGCATCGACTCCGATCGCGCGCTGCACCGAGATCGATGCGTGAGCAAGTAGGCGGCTCGCGTCGCGTCGTCCTCGGCGCGCGTCCGCCTTTGTGCCGAACAGCCGCAGCTGGGTGCCGCGGCTCGACGCCAGCCAGGCTCCCAGCTCGAGCGCCGCCCAGTCGTGCTCGCCCCCCGCGAACGGGACGCAGACGCCGTCGCCGGATTCCCAGTCGATCTCCATGCCGGTGAGCAAACCGACGTCGGCCGGCGCTCGGCCCACGATCGCCGCGAGATCGGTGGGAAGAGCATCCGCATCGAGATCGGCCGGGTCCAGGAGGACGAGGCGGACGTCGTACGTCGAGGCAAGGCGCACCACGTCGTCGACCCGGTCGAGCGTCGTGAATACCGCGGTTCGCGCTTCGACGTCGAGTGAGGCGCGCCGCGCGCTGAGCGCGGTTGCCGTCGAGGCGAGCAATTTCTCATCCGGCAGCAACCTCGCGACGAGCAAGGACCGGCCTGGAAGCCTGGCCAGCGGCTCGGCAACCGCGAGGAGCGCATCCAGACGCTCGTCGCTCGAGGGAAGGACGAGAACCAGCTGGTCGGGCGGCGCGACCGTTCGCGTGACAACCGCGCCCAGCTCGAGAGAGGGATCCTGGTTCAGGATGGCGTACTCCAACTCGTGGAGCTCGCGGCCGGGCTCGATCCCGAAGCCCCCCATGAGGCGTGTCCGCGTCCGGCGGTAGATGCCAAGAGCTTCGGCCTGGCGCCCGGAGCGGTAGAGGGCGAGCATCAGTCGCAAAGCGAACGGCTCGTGGAGCGGGTGCTGCGCCGCCAGCTCGTCGAGCTCGCCCACGAGCTCCCGGTGCCGTCCGAGGGCGAGCTCCGCGTCGAGCCGATGCTCGAGCGCCGCCAGCCGGATCTCCTCCAGCCGTCCGATCGCAATCTCGGCGAACGGCTCGTGCCCGAGGTCTGCAAGCGCAGGGCCGCGCCAGAGGGCCAGGGCCTCGCGTTGCAGCTCGAACGCGGTCTCGGCGGCGCCGGCCGCCAGCGCCTGGCCCGCTTCCTCCGTCAGCCGCTCGAACTTCCTCAGGTCGAGTTGTTCGGCCGCGACGTGGATCACGTATCCCGGCGCCCGGGTCTCGACTCGCACGTCGCCGCCGAGGGCCTTGCGAAGCTCGGAGATCTGGCGGTGTACCTGCGTCGCCGCCGTGACGGGTGCGCGGCCTGCGTAAAGCTCATCGGCGAGCCGGTCGATCGAGACAACCCGGTTCGCGTTGAGCAGCAGGATCGCGAGCGTCGCCCGCTGCTTCGGCCCGCCCAGGTGAACCGGCCCCTCCGGCCCGACGACCTCGAGCGGGCCCAGGATCCGGAACTCGAGCACCGCCGGACGGTAGCCGTTCGGTAGTCCGCCGGTAGCGGGCGATCCCACGATCGAGCGATCCACTGGCGAGTCGCGCATCCCGCCATCGTGAGCCGTCGCAGATCGACTGGTTCCCTGTAGTCGGTGGCGCTGGCGCGTCCGGAAGGAGTACCGCATGCCCAGACTCTTCTCAGTCCTTGTTTTGACCCTCGCGCTCGTCGGCGCCGCCTACGTGATTCCTGCGCTCGCGACGCCTCCGGGCGACAACGGTCGGATCGTGTTCCGGCGCTATCTCGGCCCCGACCGGACGAAGGGCACGATCTTCACGATCGCACTCGACGGCAGCGGCGAGCGACAGCTGGCGAAACTGCCGGCAAGCGCAAGTGACGACCACCCCGACTGGTCGCGGGACGGCGCGAAGATCGTCTTCGACCGCTGCCAGGACTCGTGTCGAGTTTTTGTCGTGAGCTCCGCGGGCGGCACGCCCAAGCCCGTCACTGGATCCAGCCCGAAGGGCGCCTGCCCTGCGAAGTGCTTGGACGATTCCTATCCGGCCTTCGCTCCCGACGGGAAACGGGTCGCCTTCGTGCACGCCTTCGGCCAGGTCAAGAACGACCTGATCGACCACGTCGGGATCTACTCGTCGAACCTCGATGGCACGCAACTGAGGAAGGTCACGCTGCCCGCGTTGCGAGCCGCGGAGGACGGGCAGCCGCAGTGGTCGCCCGACGGTCGCCGGATCGTCTTCGTGCGGGAGAACGTGACGGCGCAGCCGCGCGGTCGCCGGGCGATCTTCGTCGTGAAAGTCAACGGCACCGGCCTGCGGCGTCTGACCCCCTGGAAGCTCGACGCGGGCGACGGACCCGATTGGTCGCCCGACGGCTCCCGGATCCTCTTCCGGAGCCCGGACAGCGACCAGTTCGTCGGCTCGAAGATCTACGAGATCAACGCCGACGGCACGGGTCTCCGGCAGGTCTCGCGGTTCCCGAGCTCCACGGCGCTGTACTCCTCGTCGTACTCGCCCGATGGCACGTCGATCGTCTTCGGCAGGTCGGGCGTAGGCGGCCAAGCCGACGTGTTCGTGATGCGCGCGGACGGAACGGGTGCGACGGCAGTGACGAGAACCCCAGCCTGGGACAGCTCCCCCGATTGGGGCCCGGTTCAGGGCGCGGGCTGAGCCATGCGCACGCGACCTCGAGGTGAGTGCAGCGGTAGCCGGCCGGTAGCGCCTCGGTAGCGGTGAAGCGGATCCTGCGATCAAGGCTCGCGGTAGGCGCGAGCTCAGCGATCGGAGTCGGAGATGAATCGACGGAAAGCAGTTCTGAGGACACTCCTCGCCGCGACGCTGGCGGCAGGGGTCGCAGCGACCCTCGCGCAGGCGACGGTGGCGACAAGCTCAGCGAAGAACGGCCAGATCGTCTACAGGCACTTTCACAGCCTGTTCGTCGTCAACGCGGACGGCACGGGCGAGCGCAAGCTGACAAAACCGCCCGGCGGACGGTTCGTGGACGACCAGCCGGACTGGTCGCCGGACGGCTCGAAGATCGCGTTCCATCGGTGCACGAATAGCTGCCACGTCCTCACGGTGTCAGCGAGCGGGACGGGCCTTCGCCAGCTCGGGCCGAACGCTGACGACCGCTCCGAGCCTGCGTGGGCGCCGAACGGCAAGCAGATCGCCTACTCGCGCTTCTGGGGGCGCGTCGCCGACGACCAGTTCGAGCGAACCGAGCTCTACGTGATGAACGCGAACGGTGGCGGTGCTCGCGCGGTCACGACAATCACCGAGGGGAAGCCGTTTTCCGCCGACGTCATCCGCGCGACCTGGTCGCCGGACGCTGCCCAGCTCGCTTTCGAGGTCAAGAACTCGAAGCAGGGTGTACCGGCCCGTCGCCGCGCGCTCTTCATCGTCCGCGCGGATGGGACCGACCTACGTCAACTGACGCCCTGGGAGCTGAACGGCAGCTCGCCCGACTGGTCTCCGGACGGCAAGCTGATCGTCTTCCGGGCTGTCGGAGCGAAGGAACAGCACGGCAACATCTACACCGTTCATCCCGACGGCAGCGGCCTGAAGCAGCTCACCCGCTACCCGGCGCCGAAGACGCTCGAGCTCGGCTCCTTCTCGCCTGATGGGAAGTGGATCACCTTCTCCAGGTTCTCCGCGAGCGGTCCCTATCCGGATGTGTTCGCGATCCGGCCAGACGGCACGGGCCTCCGCCAGGTCACGAAGTCCGGCACCAACTTCGCACCCGATTGGGGACGCGCTCGTTGATACGAGCCAATGCGCTAGGCCCCGCAACGACGAAAAGGAGTGGAAGGAATGAAGAGATTCTTCATCGCGTCTGTCGCCGCGGCGGTCGTCGCCGCGGCGACAGGAATAGTCCCCGCGATCGCGGCGCCGCCGCAGACCGCGACGTTCGCCGTAGTGGAGCAGTTCGATCCACCGAGCGGCGAGTTCACGTCCGACGGCAGCATCCTGTGCGCGAGCGGCACGACGTCGAACGAGTTTTCTGCGAGTGGATTCCAAAGCAACGTGGGGATCGTCTTCCACGATCGGAAGACGATCAGCTGCGACGACGGCAGCGGCACCTTCACCCTGCTGCTTCAGGCCCGCACGGGGTTCAACGTGGGAGACGACGGGACGTTCGGCCGCTGGGTCGCGTGCTGAGCGGCACGGGTGATTACGTCGGTCTCCACGGGCAGGGAACCCTCACGGGGACGTACACGCCGAGCGGCATCAGCGAGAACTACGAAGGGCGGCTCGCACTTCGCTAGCGCGGGACTCTGTCCGGCGGCGACATCGTTCCCGCGAGATGTCGCCGCCTACCTGCAGAGCCCGACTCGGGGAGGGAGACCTTCGTGAACCGTTCCTCGGCGAGGAGCGCGTGCTCTTGCCAGCGCCAGCCGCCGTGGCCGGTTCAGTGGCGGACGATCACCTGGTCGAGCGGGGTGCTCGGTCCGAACAGCGGCATCGCGTGAAGGTCGTGGACCCAGGGGCGGCGCAGAAGCACGAGGGCTCCGTACGCCGTTGGAAGCAGCGCGCAGCGGTCCGCCACCAGCAGCCGATCGACCTTCCGGAAGAGCTGTATCCGCTCCTCCTGATCGCCCCGGGTACGAGCTTGGTCGAGGAGGGAGGTGATCTCCGCGTCCCGGAAGACGGGGTAGGTGGCGAGCAGGGGCGGAAAGAATCCTTCTGGATCGGGGAAGTCCGCAGCCCAGCCCTGGTACCAGGCCTGTGCGGATTCGAGCGCCCGCTCGAACGACTGAAGCGGAGCAGACACGATTTTCACGCGTGCACCTAGTTGCCCCCATTGCTTGGCGAGTCGGCTGCATAGCTCGTTTCCGTCTGGGCTGGCAACGAACTCCTTGGGAATAGCCAGCCTGATCTCCGGCAAGCCTTCGCCGTAGGGGTAGCCCGCTTCTGCAAGTAGGCGCTTGGCGAGTTCGACGTCGAAGGGTGGCGAGATCCGGTGCGAATGACCTGGCATCGCAGGCGGCAGCAGGCCTCCTTGCCCGGCCGGTCGGCGGGCAGACGAGTCGTCCCCGAGCGGGTGCTCACGGTCGAGGGCGTGCGAGAATGCTTTTCGGACGAGTTCGACGTCGAAGGGGGGTCGGTCTGTCCGGTACCCGATAAAGTAGGTCGTAAGCCCGCCGACGAGCTCGCTGACGGTCTCCGGTCCTTGTTCGACGCTTTGATCCCAGACATCGGTCACGTCGGCGTCGCCAGACTCCCAGGCCGCAACCTTGTCCGCCTCCGCGCTGAACGCGACTTCGACACGGCAGACGTTTCCTCTCGCTCCCGACCAGGTCGGGCTGGCGACAAGGAGCGCTCGATCGCGGTCGTACTCGGCCAGGATGAAGGGCCCGTTGCCGACGAGGTCGGCGGGGTCGCGCCAGCCCTCGCCGACCGCCTCGCAACGATGCTTCGGCCAGGGAAACGTCCACGGCCCGGCCAGGAGGTAGGGAAAGTAGTTCCGAGGCTCCCAGACCTTGAGCTCGAGCGTGCGTTCGTCGAGTGCGGTCGCTGCCTCGACTTCCTCGAGCCACCAGCTGGAAGCGAGCTTTTCTGCGCGGGTTCGTTCCCAGCCGTAGACGAAGTCGTGGGCGCTGAGTGGCACGCCGTCGCTCCAGCGAGAATCGGACGCGAGTCGAAAGCGGTACGTGCGGCCGTCGGCTGAGACGGTCAGCTCCTGGGCGAGGTCCGGGATGAGGTTGACCTCCTCGTCGATCCGGAACAGCCCACGGAAGAGATGCTGGACGAACCAGATGGTGTGCGACCAGTATCCGTAACCCGGGACGAAGTCCCAGATCGGAGGGAAGAGGAGCCGGAGGCGCTCCGTGGGCTCCCGTCGTTCCGGCTCGAACGGGTGCGAGAGCGCCTCCTCCCAGGCGCGGGAAGCCGACTGGAAGTCGAACGCGAGGTGGTGTGCCAGCGCGACCTTGAAGAGCGTCTGCCGCGTCCTCTGCGCCTCGCCGGTGCGGCGCAGGAAGCCGAGCGCCAACCCGTAGTGCTCCAGCGCCTGCTCGTTGGCGTAGACCGCCCGCGCTGCATCGCCCGCCCTGAGCAGATACTCGATCGCCGGCACCGCCTCGTCGGCCTCGCTGAAGTGCCTGGCGAGCAGACCGTAGACCTCGGTCGGAGAATCGCGGTGGAGCTCCTCGAGCGCCCGGCCGACTCTCCCGTGCAGCTCCCGACGCTTCTGCTCGAGCAGCGTCGCGTAGGCGACCTCCTGGACGAGGCCGTGACGAAAGCGGTACTCCGGGGCTGGGCGCCGCCGCTCCTCGACCACAAGCTCCAGCCGCTGCAGCTCCGACAACGCCGAAACAAGGCTCGCGCTAGGTGCCACCCGCTCGAGCAGCTGCAGGCCGAAGGTGCGCCCGACCACGGCAGCGACGCCAAGCACCTCCCGCGTTTCCGCCCCGAGCCGGTCGAAACGGGCCTGCAGGGTCTCCTGGACAAGTTCCGGGATCCCGAGCCCGAGAGCGAGCCCGTCCGAAACCGCGGCGAGCTCGTAGCGGCCGTTCTCACGAAGGAGTGCCCCCCGCTCCACCAGGTCGCGCAACGCTTCCTCCAGGAAGAACGGGTTGCCCCCGGCGCGCTCGGCAAGCTGTTCGGCAACCGCGGCGGGCAGCTCCGCGCCCGCTGCGCACCCCGCGAGCAGCCGGCTCGCCTCCAGGTCGAAAGCCACCAGCTCCAGCTCGTGATAGCGGTGTGGGTAGCGCCGGCGCGCATGCTCGCCCAACTCCCAAGAGCGATGCTCACGCTCGCTCCGGTACAAAAGGACGAAGCCGATCGCCTCCTCCTCGATCAGCGGCAGGAGCTCCTCCAGCAGCTCCAGAGTCGATTCGTCGGCCCAGTGCAAGTCCTCCATCACGAGGCAGAGCGGCCGCTCACGGGCCAGCGACCTTAGAAGGCGCTCGACCCCCTCGATCGTCTGCTGCTGGACACTGTCCCGGCTCAACTGGCGCAGCCGATCCGCCAGGTCGGGCTCCAGGGATAAGCCGAGCAGTGTCGCCAAGAACGGATAGACCTCCTCGGCCTCACCGCCCAACGCCGCCGCCAGGCCCGCCTTCAGCTCGAGCCGAACCCGCGCCTCCGACTCCGAGACACCAACCCGGAGCCAATCACGGAGCAGCTCCCGCAGCGGCCAATAGGGAATCGACTGCGCGTAGGAGACCGCGCTCCCAACCAGGAAGCACACATCGGTTCGCACGCTCCGCGCCTCCGCGATCAGCCGAGATTTACCAATACCCGCCTCCCCCAGCACCGAGACGATCCCACCCCGGCCCTCCAAGAGCTCCTCCAGCACACCCTGCAGCGTCCCCAGCTCGCGCGCGCGAGCGACGAAAGGCGTCAGGGCGGTCGCCGACTCCACTTCCAGCTCGGAAACCACCCGAAAGGCTCGAACCGAGGCGCTCTTTCCTTTTAACTCGACCTCGCCCAGCGCCTCGAGCGCGAACCGACGCTCTACCTGGCGAGCAGTCGCGGGACCGACCGCAATACCACCCTCACCCGCGAGCGACTGCAAACGAGCGGCGACATTCACGGTGTCGCCCAGGGCGTTGTAGCGCGCCTGATCGGGCAGATCCCCGCCCACGAGCATCACGGGGCCTGTGTTTACCGCAACCCGCCCAGCCAATCTGATCCCATAGGCACCCTGGACCTCGCCGCCATAGCGGGAGAGCGCCGCCTGGATCCCCCGCGCGGCGCGAACGGCTCGTTCCGAATCGTCCTCGTGCGCCTGGGGGGCGCCGAAGACCGCGAACAGCCCGTCCCCGGTGAGCTGAGCGACCGTGCCGCCGAAGCGCTCGACCTGCTCGCTCATCAGGCGCACGACCTCGTCGAAGAGGAACTTCGACCGCTCCGGCCCCAGTCGTTCGCCGATCTCGGTCGACTCCGCGATGTCCGCGATCAGGATGGCGACGTGACGACGTTCGCCTCCAGGCTCCTCCATAGGGGAGTTATACGCCGCTGACGAGAACGCTCAGCGGCGCGTGAACACGTAATCGTTCGCCTTCGCCTGCATGTGGCAGGCGGCGCAGCCCGACTCGGGGAAGGCGATCTTCGTGAAGCGTGCGGTCGGTGAGGAGCGGGTGAACTCCTCCCAGCGCCAGCCGCCGTTCGTGGTTCCCCGGATCTTGCGCATCGTCGCGACCAGCGAGAGCCACTGTTTGCCGGGCGGAGTCGCCGTCTTGACGACGATCGTGCCGAGCGGATAGTTCGTGCCCGTCTTCCGCTTGCTCGCGTAGACCTGCTTCGTTCCCTGGTGGGCCGGCGAACCGCCCCGGATCGGCTTGGCGTTCAGCTTCGGCCACTTCGCGTAGCCGTCCACGTAGGAAGGGATCCCGTTCGCGTCCGTCCGGGCGCCCGCCGAGCCCGCAACCGCGAGCGCGATCAGCGCGGCGAGACAGACAGCCGTTCTCATCCGGATCCGTTCCCTTCGGTCTTCGCCCCGTAAGAGGTCATGCCGAGCCCATCGTATGTCGCAAGCGCCACGCTCTGAGGCTCCGCCGCACGCTCGCCGTCGTCGGGGCGCCCGTGTGCAACGAGCCGGTAGAGGCGGATCAGCGCGAGCGCGGTGGGTCTGCGGTGCGCTCGAGCGGCACGAACAGCCGGCAGTGGGGGCATTTGAAGCCGCGCGCCCTCCGCCCGGAGAGCAGGGTCGCGGTGAACGTCTTCTTGCAGTGCGGGCACGACACCTCGCGCTCGTTGCCTGCCTGGACGTCAGCCGCCATCGGTTCACCGTAGCGAAACGGTGTCGAGCCGCGCGTTCGGGCGGCCGGCGGGCAGAACGTAGAATGGTCGCGAGATTCGAGACGACGAGCGCAAGGGAGTTCCCATGACAGAGCACGAGCGCAACGGCCACCTGACCACGCGGCAGGGGCACCCGGTTCACGACAACCAGAACCAGCGCACGGTCGGCGAGCGCGGCCCGGCGACCCTCGAGAACTACCACTTCCTCGAGAAGATCAGCCACTTCGACCGCGAGCGGATCCCCGAGCGCATCGTGCATGCGCGCGGATTCGTCGCTCACGGCATCTTCGAGGCGTATGGGACGATCGGCGACGAGCCGGCCTCTCGTTACACGCGCGCGAAGCTCTTTCAGGAGAAGGGCAAGGAAACGCCGGTCGTGATCCGGTTCTCGACCGTGATCGGCGGCCGCGACTCCTCGGAGGTGGCACGCGACCCGCGCGGCTTCGCGGTCAAGCTGAAGACCGAGGACGGCAACTGGGATCTCGTCGGCAACAATCTGCCCGTCTTCTTCATCCGCGATGCGATCAAGTTCCCTGACGTGATCCACTCGTTGAAGCCCGACCCCGTCACCTTCCGCCAGGAGCCGAACCGGATCTTCGACTTCATGAGCCTGACGCCCGAGTCGATGCACATGCTGACCTGGCTCTTCAGCCCGCGCGGGATCCCGAAGAGCTACCGGCACATGGACGGTTTCGGCGTCAACACGTATCGAATGGTGAACGCTGCCGGCGAGGCCGTGCTCGTCAAGTACCACTGGAAGACCCGTCAGGGAATCGAGTCGCTCACCCAGGAGCAGGCGAACGAGATCCAGGCGACCGAGCTCGGCAGCCACTCGAAGGACATCTTCGAGGCGATCGAGCGCGGCGACCATCCGCAGTGGGAGCTGAACGTCCAGATCATGAGCGACGACGAGCACCCTGAGCTTGACTTCGATCCGCTCGACGACACGAAGACCTGGCCCGAGGACGAGTTTCCGCTCAGGCCCGTCGGGATGATGACGCTGAACGCGAACGTCTCGAACTTCTTCGCCGAGAACGAGCAGGTCGCGTTCGGGACGGGCGTCCTCGTCGATGGGCTCGACTTCTCGGACGACAAGATGCTCGTCGGGCGCACCTTCTCGTACTCCGACACCCAGCGGTATCGCGTCGGCCCGAACTACCTGCAGCTCCCGGTCAACGCGCCCGTCGTACGCCCGGCCACAAATCAGCGGGACGGACAGATGGCGTACCACGTCGACGACGCCGGTACGAACCCGCACGTCAACTACGAGCCGAGCTCGACGGGCGGGCTCGTCGAGGCACCGGACGCGGGGGAGCCCTACGAGCCCGAGGTCAGTGGCCGCCTCACTCGCAGCACGATCTCGCGCACGAACGACTATGCCCAGGCCGGCGACCGCTATCGGACGATGCCGGATTGGGAGCGCGAGGATCTCGTCCTCAACCTCACCGACCTCCTCGGTCAATGTGAGCGGCAGATCCAGGAGCGGATGGTCGAGCAGTTCTCGCGGTGCGACGGCGAGCTCGGGCGCCGCGTGGCCGAGGGGATCGGCGTGCCCGCTCCCGAGGGGGCTGCCGTCTAGGAATCTCTCCCGCGGCGCCGTCGGCCGAGTACCAACCCGACGACGGCGCCGAAGGCCAGATGATCGAGGATCTGCGGGCCCAGCGGGAGTGCGCGGACGCGCGGGAAGCGCCGGCCGAAGACTCCGAGGTCGAGCGCGGCGATAGTGAGTCCTGCTGCCGCACCGCGGCCGACGCGACGCACTCCAAGTCGCTCGAGAACGACCGCCCAGCCGAGCGAGAGCGCGAGGTGGACGGGCACGGCCGCGAGCACGAGCGGCAGCGCGCGCGTGGAGCTCGGAAGCAGGATCGCACCGGCCGCCTTCGTCGCCGCGAGCGGATCGCTACCGGCGGCGAGAGCGTGCACGGTCGAGGGGGCGCCGCTCACCACAGCGGCCCACGCTCCTGCGGCGATCGCGTCCCGAGACATCGCCGAGAGGGTAGTACGGTGCAGGCGTGATCTCGCGCGAGCTGCCGGCGCCGCTCCAGGCCGCGATCGACGAGCTCGTCCGGGCGGCCGACCGTTCGCAGCTCGAGGCCGCCGCCGCCCGTCTCACCGCTGCCTACAGACAAGGCGGCGTGACGCGTCCCGCCCGGACGCGCGACGAGGCCCTCGCCTACGTCGCCCAGCGGGCTCCCGCCACCTACGCAGCTGCTGTCGCCGTGCTGGCGGAACTCCGGGCGCTGCGGCCCGACTGGCGGCCGCGCTCGCTCCTCGACGTCGGAGCCGGGCCGGGCACCGCATCATGGGCGGCGCGCGCGGTTTGGCCGGAGCTCGAGCGGTTCGTACTCGTCGAGCCCGAGCCCGAGATGATCGCGCTCGGGCGCAAGCTTGGCCCGGCCGACGTCGAATGGGTCGGCGCCGACCTCGACAGTGCGATGGGATCGTTCGACCTCGTGCTCGCCGGCTATGTGCTCAACGAGCTTCCCGACGAGCGCGTGCAGCGGGTGGCCGTCTCGCTCTGGGCCCGCGCCTCGGACACGCTCGTCGCGCTCGAGCCGGGGACGCCCCCCGGTTACGGGCGCGTCCTCGCAGTTCGCGCGACGGTGCTCGCGGCGGGCGGCTTCACGCTGGCGCCGTGCCCGCACGATGCCGAGTGCCCGCTCGCGGCCCCGGACTGGTGCCACTTCGCAGTTCGGTTGCAGCGGAGCGAGTCGCATCGCGCGGTGAAGGCGGTCTCGCGAGGCTTCGAGGACGAGAAGTTCTCCTATGTCGCGCTGACGCGGGAGTCGCACCCACGCGCCGCGGCGCGAATCATCCGGGCGCCTCAGGTCCGATCCGGCCACGTCCTCATCGACCTGTGCGGGCCGGCCGGCGTCGGCCGGGCGACGTTCTCGAAGCGCGACCGAGAGGTCTACCGCCGAGCCCGGAAGGCGGCCTGGGGCGACGTGTTCGATCCCGTTCTGCGAGAGTTCGACTCAGCTGACATCGAGACCGGGGAGGCACCATGAAAGTCGTCCACTGTCCTTGTGGCAAGGACGTCGAAGGCGAGACCGACGACAAGCTCGTCGAGAACGTCGAAAGCCACATCAAGTCGGATCATCCGGAAATGGCGGAGTCGTACTCGCGCGAGCAGATCCTGGAGATGGCTCACGAGCATTGATTCTGGTCCCACCTCGTCTCCGAGCCTGGGCGACGTGCTCTCGAACGCGGTGGATATCGTGGAGCCATCGATTTGGTCTGACGAGGAGAGAAGATGACGTTGCAGATTGGCGACACGGCACCGGATTTCGAGGCGGAGACGACGGAGGGCACGATTCGCTTCCACGAGTGGCTCGGCGACTCCTGGGCGGTGCTGTTCTCGCACCCGAAGAATTTCACCCCGGTCTGCACGACCGAGCTCGGCACGATGGCGGGCCTCAAGCCCGAGTTCGATCGCAGGAACGTGAAGATCATCGGGCTCTCGGTCGATCCGGTCGGAAGGCACGCCGACTGGGCCAAGGACATCGAGGAGACGCAGGGCCACGCGCCGAACTACCCGATCATCGGCGACGCCGACTTCAACGTCTCGAAGCAGTACGGGATGCTCCCGGCGAGCACCGAGGGCGACCCGCTCGCGCGGACGCCCGCCGACAACCAGACCGTGCGCAACGTCTTCGTGATCGGCCCGGACAAGAAGGTCAAGCTCGTCCTGGTCTATCCGATGACGACCGGCCGCAACTTCGACGAGGTGCTGCGCGTGGTCGACTCGCTGCAGCTCACCGCGAAGCACAAGGTGGCGACTCCGGCGAACTGGCAACCGGGAGACGATGTGATCATCGCCGGCTCGGTCTCGAACGAGGAGGCCAAGGAGACGTATCCGGACGGGTGGAAGGAGCCGCGCCCCTACATCCGGATCGTGCCTCAGCCACGCTGATCTGTTTGCAAGCAACGAGGGATCCGCGGGAGCGGATCCCTCGTTGCGCGAAGATCCCTGGAGGGTCGCTTCGCTCCCGGCTCGCTCCATAGCGGCCGGCTCGCCGCGAAGATCCCTGAAGGTTCGCTTCGCTCCCGGCTCGCTCCATAGCGGCCGGCTCGCCGCGACGACCCCTGATCGGTCGCTTCGCTCTCCGATCCCTTACGGGACACCTGCGGCCCGGAGAGGCGAGTGGTCGTGAACCCGCCGCGGCGATAGGATCGTGGCCCCGACCGAGGAGAGCCTTATGGCCGTTGCCTACGTGCAGGAGTTTCCGGCGACCGACGACGATCGGAGCACGACGAACTACGACGCGATCTCCGAGCGCATCAATCCTGAGGCCGACCGGCCCAAGGGGATGATCGTCCACACGGCCGGCTGGGACGAGGAGCAGAAAGTCTTCCGCATCTTCGATCTCTGGGAGACGCAGGAGGATGCGCAGCGGTTCATCGACGGGCGGCTGATGCCGATCATGGAGGAGATGGCCGGCGACGGTCCTCCGCCCGGGCGGCCGCCTGCACGGCAGTACTTCTACGAGATCCACCATCTGGTGAAGTAGCGCAGTCGGCTATCGCCCTGCGGCACCGGCGACGAAGTCCGCCACAGCGCGGATCTGCTGCTCGGTCAGGCGTCCCTCGTACGACGGCATGGCGCCGCGTCCGTTCGCGACGAATTCGCGGACGAGCGCGGCGTCGGGCTTCGTCAGATCGAGGTTCGGGCCGACGTTGCCGGTCGAGCGGGCTGCGGCGAGGGTATGGCAGTCGCCGCACCCTGCCGAAGCGAAGATCTCGTCGCCGCTCGTGCGCTGATCCGCTGTCGTGCCGGCGGCAGGCGCGTCGTCGCCCGCAGGCGCACCCGTGTTCTGCCCGACGATGATCCCGACCGCAAACGTGAGTCCTGCGAAGGCGAGTGCTGCGAGCATGAAGATCGCGGCCTCGACGTCGGGCGCGCGGCGTGCTCGAGGCGGGGAGAGATCACGCGATCCAGGTGTCGGCGTCGACTCGGAACGGCCGAGCTTGGCGAAGCCGAACTCCTCTGCGTGGATCTGGGCGGTCGGGACCCCGGCCTCGAGCAGTTGCGATCTGAGGTTCACGATCATCGCGGGGGGGCCGCAGATCAGCACTCCCTTCGACGGGAGGTTCCCGCTCTCGGCCGCGATTCGCCCGGCGGTCAGGAAGCCGGCCTCGTCCCGCGCCAGGACGAAGACGCGAAAGTCGTGTCGGCGGGCCGCGATCGCGTCGAGCTCTCCGAGGAAGTGCGCCTCGTCCTCGTTCTCGACGCAGTAATAGAAGTCGACCGAGGGCTCGTCGCGCTCCCCAAGGCTGCGCGCCATGCTCAGGAAAGGTGTGACGCCGATCCCGCCCGCGATCCAGACCTGCTTCCGGTTCGGGACGTTGCGATGCGAGAACGAGCCGTAGGAGCCCTCGACGACGGCGTCGGCGCCGGGCTCGAGCTCGCGCAGCGCGCGGGTGTAGTCGCCGACGGCCTTGACGGTGATCCTCAGCGTCGGCTCGCCCGGGGCCGAGGTGATCGAGAACGGATGGAACTGGTTGCTCAACTCTCCGGCTCGGATCGAGAAAACGCCCTGCGCCGAGACCTCGAACGGACGGAATCGCTCCCTGAGCGCGAGCGAGCGGAAGTTGACGAAGACGAACTGACCCGGACTGAAGCTCAGCGGCTTTCGCAGCGGCGTCATCACGATTTCGGTCACGAACTCGTCGAGCCTGTTCACCGCCTGAACTCGGTAGCGGTGGCGACGAACGAGCAGGTTGCCGAGCACCGAGCGGTACACGAACGCAGCCACGCCGAGGGTCGCGAGCGTGGCCAGGTAGAGGTTCAGCGCGCGCGAATCCGCCTTCGCCCCCGAGGTCGTGAAGACGTGGTAGGTCGCGCCGAGGAAAATGAAGCCGAAGGTGCGCTGGACGTAGACGAAGACCTCGTGCCCGAGCTGGACGAAGAGCGTCAGCAGGATCGACACAGCCATCGCGCCGAACGCGAGGACTCCGGCGAAGACGGTCCAGCCTGCGCCGGGGCCGAGGAGATCGAGGGCCGTACCTGAGGAGATGGTCGCCCGGCCGGCCAAGATCAGCACCACGTGGCCGAGCAGGAGCGCAAACGCGAGCTGGCCGTTGACGCGGTGGGCCCGGTACATCGAGTCGAGCCCTCCGAACACCTTCTCGACGAAGCGCAACCGGGCGCCGAGGATCAGGTTGAGCGCGAAGGCGGATGTCCCCGCGAAGGCGCACAGCACCGCGATGCTCGTCAGCGTCGCGAACGAGCCGGTGAAGCGTGCGTCGAGCGGCTCGGAGCCGGCCCACAGGACGAGCGGGATCGCGTACAGCACGGCGAGCAGGGCCGGACCGCGAATCGTAGAGAGCTTCACGCGATGTTCACTTCCGTAGCGTACAGCGTAAGCGTTACGATGTAAGCTAGCAGCATGAAGGAACGGCTGAGCCGGCAGCGGGTGCTCGAGGCGGCGCTCGCGATCGTCGACGCGGAGGGGCTAGGCGCCCTGACGATGCGACGGCTCGGCGCCGAGCTCGGGGTCGAGGCGATGTCGCTCTACCGGCACGTGCCGAACAAGGAGGCGCTGCTCGACGGGATCGTCGAGCTGATCGTGCTCGAGATCGACGTACCGGCCGTCGACGATGGCGACTGGGCCGAGGCGTGGCGAGGCGTCGGTCGGTCCTACCGTCAGGCCGCGCTGGCACACCCGAACGCCTTTCCGCTCGTGACGATGCGGCCGCTGGCGACGCCCGAGGCGCTCCGTCGGATCGACGCTGCGTACGACCTCCTGCGCCGCGCCGGCCTGGACGAGCAGACGTCGATCGTCGCCTTCCGCACGCTCGCGAGCTTTACCCGCGGCTTCGCGCTCGAGGAGGTGACGGGTCGCGCCCTCGGCGCGCAGGCGGACGGCGTCGAGCATCGCCTCGACCCGCGCGAGCTTCCCGCCGCCGAGTTCCCGCGGATCTCCGAACTGGCTTCGCGGCTCGTCGCGGCCGATCACGGCGCCGTGTTCGAGAGCGGTCTCGACCTCATCCTCACCGGCCTCCGGGCCGAGCTCGAACGACTCGCGTCGACAGGCTCGCCCGCATGAGCCGCGTCGAGGAGCGTAGGACCGCCGCCGCCGTCCTCGTCATCGGGACCGGTGCGGCCGGCCTGCGGGCCGCGATCGAGCTCGCCGAGACCGGGGTGCAGGTCCTCTGCGTCGGCAAGCGCCGGCGCGACGACGCTCACACCGTGCTCGCTTCCGGTGGGATCAACGCCGCGCTCGGGACGATGGATCCGGAGGACAGCTGGCAGCAGCATGCCGCCGACACCCTCCGCGAGTCGTACTGGCTCGCCGACCCGTGCACGGTCGAGCTGCTCTGTCGTGAGGCGCCGGCCGCGATCGAGGACCTTGTTCGCTTCGGCGCCCAGTTCGCCCGGGAGGACAACGGGCAGCTGACGCAGCGTTACTTCGGCGCCCACCGTTACAGGCGGACGTGCTTTGCCGGCGACTACACGGGCCGCGAGATCCAACGGACGCTCGTTCGCCGCGCGGTCGAGGCAGGGGTCGTCATCCGGGACGACGTCTACGTCACCCGGCTGCTCGTCCACGACGGCCGCGTCTTCGGCGCCTACGGGTTCGACGTCGAGGACGGGAGCCGCTGGGTGATCGTCGCCGACGCGCTCGTCCTCGCCGCCGGCGGCCACACGCGGATCTGGCGCCGCTCGTCCTCCCGGCGCGACGAGAACACCGGGGACGCGATGCGGCTCGCCGCCGACGCGGGCTGCCGGCTACGCGACATGGAGCTCGTCCAGTTCCACCCGACGGGGATGGTGTTCCCCGAGGAGTCGGCCGGAACCTTGGTGACCGAGGCGGTGCGTGGCGAGGGCGGGATCCTGCGCAACGCCGCGGGCGAGCGGTTCATGGAGCGCTACGACCTCGAGCGGCTCGAGCTCTCGACGCGCGACCGCGTCGCCCTCGCCAACTACACGGAGATCGCGGAGGGCCGCGGCACGGCCCACGGTGGCGTGCTCCTCGACGTCTCCCACGTCGACCGCGACCTGGTGCTGAGCAGGCTGCCGCGCATGTACCGGCAGCTCCTCGACCTGGCGATGCTCGACATCACGACATCGCCGATCGAGGTCGCCCCGACTGCCCACTACTCGATGGGCGGCGTCCGGGTCGATCCGGAAACGCACGCAACCGATGTCGAAGGGCTCTACGCGGTGGGGGAGTGCGCGACCGGCGTGCACGGTGCCAACCGCCTCGGAGGCAACTCTCTGGCCGAGTGCGTCGTCTTCGGCCGGATCGTCGGCGCCGAGGCCGCGCGCTGGTCGACCCAGCTTGACGTCCAGGTGCGCGACCGTGATGCGATCGCCGTCGCACGCGATGAGGTCGACGAGCTACTCGCGCGCCGCGGCGCGGAGTTCGCGCGCCCGCTGCAGCGGGCGGTCCGCGACCTCATGTCCGAGTGTGCGGGCGTGATCCGGTCCGAGACCGGCCTGCGCGAGGGCCTCGCGCACCTCGAGGAGGTCGTCGCGCGAGCGCGGCAACTGGAGGTGCGGCCCGACATCGCCGGCTACGACGACCTCGCGCACGCGTTCGACCTGCAGGGCTCGCTGCTCGCCGCTCGCGCGACGCTCGACTGCGCCCTGGAGCGGCGCGAGACCCGGGGCGCCCACAACCGCGTGGACTACCCCGACCAGGATCCCGGGTTGCAGGTGAACCTCGTCTGGACTCGCCACGGAGCCGTGACCCGCGAGCCGCTCCCGCAGCCCTCCGCCGAGGTCGCAGCTCTGGCGGGTGGGCCGGAGCTCGGCGCGGCGGGCCGTCTGCTCGAGTAGGACAGAGCTTGCGCGGGGCAGCGGAGCGCGTGGCTCTGCTGCCCCGCAGATTCGTCAGGAGCGGGCGGCGGGCACGGCCGGACTCTCGACGTCGGTCGTGGTCGAGGCATCGCCGTTGTGAGGCGCCTCGATCGTGATGTTCGGGAGCAGTCGGTCGAGCCGGCGCGGGATGTACCACGACTTCTCGCCCAGCAGCGTGAGGAACGCGGGCACGAGCGTCATCCGCACGATCAGCGCGTCTGTGAGGATCGCGACCGCGAGCAGGAGCCCGAACTCCTTCGGGATCCGATCGGCACTGAGGATGAACGCGGCGAAGACCGTGCCCATGATCAGCGCGGCGGCGACGACGACCCGGCCGATCGCCGAGATGCCGTGCTCGACTGCGGCTCGCGTCGGGAGGCCGTGGACGTGCTCTTCCCGGATGCGGCTCATCAGGAAGACCTCGTAGTCCATCGAGAGCCCGAACAGGATCGCGAATGCGATCGGTGGCACGAAGGTCTCGATCGGGCCCGTCTGATCGAGCCCGGTCAGGCCGAGCAGGTGGCCCTGCTGCACCACGAGGCCGAGCACGCCGAAGCCGACGAACGCGGAGAGCAGCGTCGTGATCGCCGCCTTCGCCGAGATCACGATCGACCTGAACGCCATCGCCAGCACGATGAAGGTAATGCCGATGATGTAGAGCAGGAAGAGCGGCATCCGCTCGATGATCTGATCGGCGATGTCCTTGAACGCCGCCGTCTGGCCCGAGACGTAGGCGGCCGCGTCGCCGCCCGCCGTCGCGGCCGGTACGACGTCTGCTCGCAGCCGGTCGACGAGCGTGTCCGTCTCCTCGTCCTGAGGAGCCGACTCCGGGGTCACGAAGACGATCGCGACGGTCTCCTCGTCGTTCAGTTGAGGCTCGCCCACGGACGCGACGCCCTGGAGACCCCGTACACCGTCGGAGATCTTCTGCGGTGCTTGCGGATCGCCGTTGACGTCCACGACGATCGGGATGGGGCCGTTGAAGCCGGCCCCGAAGCCCTCGGCCAGCAGGTCGTAGGCTCTGCGGCTCGTCTGCTCCGTCGGCTGCGTTCCCTGGTCGGCGGCGCCGAGGCGCACCAGTGCAGACGTCGACGCGAGAGCCAGGACGAGCAGCAGCACAACCGGGAACACGAGCTTCGCGTTCGCGGTCACGAACCGGCCCCAGCGTGCGACGAGGGTCTTCTCGCGGCCCGCGTCCGAGTCGTCCACCGGGCGCAGGAACGGCACCTTCAGCCTGTCGACCTTGTGGCCGAGCAGCGCCAGCACAGCCAGGAGGAGCGAGTTCGCGATCAGGACCGTGGTCAGCACGCCGAGGGCGCTGCCGATCCCGAGCTTGGTGACGAAGTCGAGGCCGATGAAGGCCAGGCCGCTCACCGAGATGGCGACCGTAAGACCGGCGAAGAGCACCGCGCGCCCCGCGGAGGCGCCGGCCTCTGCGGCGGCGTCCTGCGGTGAGAGCCCTTCGTGGAGAAGCTGTCTGAAGCGCGTGACGATGAACAGCGAGTAGTCGATCCCGACGCCGAGGCCGATCATCGAGACCAGGATCGGGGTGACCGTGTTGATGTCCGTCAGGCCGGCCAGGATGAACAAGAGCAGGAACGCCGTTGCCAGCGCCACGATCGCCAGCGCGATCGGGATGATCATCGCCACGAAGGTGCGGAAGACGAGGAGGAGCACGATGATCGCCGCGAGCAGGCCGAGCCCCTCCGAGGCCCCCTGCTCGATCGGCGGGAACTCGGCCTCGCCGTTGTACTCCACCGTAACGCCGGCAGGACCGACCGTCTCGCGGACGGCATCCTGGACGGCGACGACCGACTCGCGATCCTTGTCCTCGATCGTCTGGTCGAACTGGGCTTCGGTGTACGCGATACGGCCGTCGTCGGAGACGCTGTCCTTGCCGAACGGATCGCCGACGCTGGTCAGGCCGGCCTTGTCGTCGGTGGGGGCGAACTCGTCCGACTCGAGGCGCGCGACCGCCTCCTCGATCGCCGCTCGGCGCTCTGGCGTGTCCAGCCGTTCGCCCTCGGGCGCTGCGAAGACGACGTTCAGCACGCCGCCCTGCTCGGAGGCGAACTCGGACTCGAGCAGGTCGGTCGCCTTCTGCGTATCCGACCCCGGGATCTCGAACTCGTCCCGCAGCGATCCCCCGATCGTCCCGACGAGGACGATCAGGACAGCGACAATCCCGACCCAGCCGAAGACGACGCGCCACGGATGCGTGGCGCAGGCTCGCGCCCAGCGCGCGAGCGCGCCGGTGGAGAGGCGCTCATGGGCGGCGCGCCGCTCGGACGCCGGTCCTTTCGCGTTCTCTCGGTTCCCGTCGGTTCCCAACTGGTGGTTCGTCATCTCTTCGCCCCTTTGTCGCTGCGGATTCTCACTACAGACCGGTCGACCTCGAAGAACTCATCGTTGCCGCGAGCGCTCGGGCTCACGGTCGTGCTGACGCCAAGCGTTTCAAGACGAGCCGGCCGGCGCAGTGCGGCAACCTGGCGTCTCGAGGTGCGGTTACCCGCACCAGCCGAGCGCGCTAGATCATGGCCGCAATGATCTAGCATCCGCCCGTGCCCCCCGCCGACAGAGCCGAAGCGGCGACGACCGAAGCTCACGCGGCGCTGATCGAGCGCTTCTACCAGGCGTTCGACGAGGGTGACGGGGACACGATGGCTGCCTGTTACGCGCCCGACGTCCGCTTCTCCGACCCGGTCTTCCCCGATCTGCGCGGGAGCCGCGCCGGGGCGATGTAGCAGATGTTCACGAAGGGGCCGGCAGACGTGCGGGTCGAGTTGCTCGAGCACGAGGCCGGCGAGGCGCGCGGGAGGGCGCGCTGCCAGGCCCATTACGTCTTCACCGAGACCGGACGTCCGGTGGTCAACGACATCCGTGCGAGCTTTCGGTTCGAGGACGGGCTGATCGTCGAGCACAACGACGAGTTCAGCTTCCACCGCTGGGCCCGCCAGGCGCTAGATGATTGATGCCATGAGATCGTCCGTCTCGGGGCACGAGCTGGCAGCTCCGGGAGCGGCCCAGACACGCCAGATCGTGTCCCGAGCGCGCGAGATCGTGGCATCAATCATCTAGGCCCGGTCGGGCTGCTCTTCGGCTGGACACCGCTCCTGCGCGCGGCGGTGAGCAAGGCAGCGGCACGGCTGGCGGCGTTCACGAGCGCGCCGTCGCCGTGATCGACGGGTCGTCGTCGGGTTCGTCCACGGACAAGACCTACCCCAACCTCATCGTACGAGCGAGAAATGTCTAGCCGATCGCCTCCGCGAGGTCGATGTAGGAAGACGGCGTCGACGCGGACAGGTCGAGGCCGAGCGCGGCGGCGACGGCGTCGTGCTCGGCCCAGTCCGCCGGGCCGACGGCGCCCTCCGCCACCGTCTCGAGCTCGACGAAGTCACCGAGGCCCGAGACTCGGTCGAGATGGATTCGCGTCCGGTCGAGTAGCCACAGGTCTCGCCGCTTCGTGACCACCCCCCTGAGTCCGAGCTCGGCCGCGAGCTCTGCAGCCCGCGTTGCGGGATCGTCGACCGGCTCGCGCGAGTAGGTGCTGACGCGCGCGCCTGTCCGATCCGGCCGCTCGTACCCGATCAGCTCGGCGCTCTCCACCAACGTTCCGTCCGGCGCCTCGTGGGAGACCTCGCGAAGCTTCAGCCGGCCGGTGCCGACGGCCACGAAGTACGTGTCGGTCTGGCGCAGCACTCCCGCGTAGACCGCGCCGGCTGCGGCCGCGCGTTTCGCAACCGCCTCGAGGTCCGAGCACTGGACCTTGCTCTCGACGTTCGCCGCGGTCACGAGCCGCTAGACAGGCTCTATAGCGTGCTTGCGCATGAACTCGAAGACGAGGCGGGTCTCGACGTGATCGACCTCGGGCCGGGCGGTGAAGCCGTCGACGACGAGGTCGCGCAGTGTCGCCGTGTCCTCCACGGCGACGTGGATGAGGTAGTCGTCGGCGCCGGCGACGTGGTAGACGGCGAGCGCCTCGGGCAGCTCGGTGATGTGCCGATAGAACGCGTCGATTGGCTCCCGGCTGTGGGCCCGAAGGCGAACGGCGATGAGCGCCTGAATCGGGCGACCGATCGTGCTCGGATCGACGTCTGCATGAAACCCGCGGATCACACCGCGCGTCCGCAGCCGCCGGACACGTTCGAGGCAGGTCGACGCGGCGATCCCGACGTACTCTGCGAGGGCACGGTTCGAGATCCGTGCGTTCTGTTGCAGGACAGCCAGAATCGCACGTTCCGTTCGATCCAAGGGGATCGAGAGGGACTTCTGCGGCCGATCGTGCGGATCAGTGGTCATGTGGGGCCACCAGACGTTTATCCTCGCCGATTCAACGAGAGGAAACGAGATGCTCTGCTCATATTTTACGGAAGGACAGCCCGAATGAACAACGAGACCCGAACGGACCTGGAGGAGTCGCGCGACTTCGTGTTCTCGTCCGAATCCGTCACCGAAGGACATCCGGACAAGGTCGCCGACCAGATCTCGGATTCCGTGCTCGATGCGATGCTCGAGCAGGATCCACTGAGTCGCGTCGCGTGCGAGACGCTCGTGACGACGAATCTGGTGGTCGTGGCCGGCGAGATCACCTCGCGTGCAGATGTGGATGTCCCGCGCATCGTCCGGGAACGGATCGCCGAGATCGGCTACGTCGAGCCGGGCTTCAACGCCGAGACCTGCGAGATCAAGGTCACGCTCGACAAGCAGTCGGCGGACATCGCCCAGGGTGTGGACGCCTCGTTCGAGGCGCAGCACGGTCACAGAGACCCGCTCGACCTTGTCGGCGCCGGCGACCAGGGAATGATGTTCGGCTACGCCTGCACCGAGACGGACACGCTGATGCCGCTGCCGATCACGCTCGCACACCGATTGACGCGGCGGCTCGCGACGGTGCGCAAGGACGGCACGCTCCCGTACCTGCGACCCGACGGGAAGTCGCAGGTGACCGTTCGCTACGAGATCGACGAGAACGGCCGCCGGACCCCGGTCGAGATCATGCGCGTCCTGATCTCGACGCAGCACGCCGACGGCGTCGATCCCGAGACGACGATCAGGAGCGATCTGATCGAGCACGTCTTCGGTCCGGTCCTGCCGAGCGACTTGTACGACGAGCGGAGCTTCGACGACCCCGACTTCGTCTACGTCAACCCGACCGGACGCTTCGTCGTCGGCGGGCCGGTGGGCGACTGCGGCCTCACCGGCCGCAAGATCATCGTCGACACCTACGGCGGCGCGGCTCGGCACGGCGGCGGCGCCTTCTCCGGCAAGGATCCGACGAAGGTCGATCGCTCCGCGGCGTACGCCGCCCGTTACGTTGCCAAGAACGTCGTCGCTGCAGGCCTAGCGACCCGCTGCGAGATCCAGGTCGCATACGCGATCGGCGTCGCCCACCCGTTCTCGATCGAGGTCGAGTGTCACGGGACGCAGGCGATCCCCGTACCGCAGATCGAGGCCCTGATCGAAGAGCATTTCGACCTGCGACCCGCGGCGATCCTCCGCGATCTCGATCTCCGCCGCCCGATCTACCGTCCTACCGCCGCGTACGGACACTTCGGCCGTAACGACCACGACTTTCCATGGGAGCGGACGGACCGGGCCGACGTTCTGCGGCAGGCGGCCGGCCTCCTCGTCGAGGAAGCCGTCTAGACGTGGCCGTCACCGTTGTCGGATCGGTCGCCTTCGATGCGCTCGAGACGCCTTTCGGGCACCGCGACCGGATCATGGGCGGTGCTGCGACGCACTTCTCGATCGCGGCGAGTTTCTTCACCGACGTCAGCGTCGTCGGCGTCGTCGGCGAGGACTTCGGCGATGCCGAGCTCGACGTCTTCCGCTCGCGCGGGATCAACATCGACGATCTGGAGCAAGTGGAGGGCGAACGATCGTTCTTCTGGAAGGGCCGCTACGAGGGCGATATGAACGTCGCGCACACGCTCGACACCCAGTTGAACGTGTTCGCCGACTTCGACCCGACCCTGTCGCCGGCTGCGCGCTCCGCCTCGATCCTGTTCCTCGCGAACATCCAGCCCGACCTGCAGCGGCGTGTTCGAGCGCAGTGCACGCAGGCCCACCTCGTCGGGCTCGACTCGATGAACTACTGGATCGACTCGGCGCGCGACTCGCTGATCCAGACGATGCGCGAGGTCGACGTCGTCGTCTTCAACGACATCGAGGTGCGGATGCTCACGGGCGAGCCGAACATCGCTCTGGCGGCGAAGCAGATCCGCGCGCTCGGGCCGCAGCTACTCGTCGTCAAGGAAGGCCCGTACGGAGCGTGCATGTTCAGTGACGACGGGTTCTTCTCGGTTCCCGGATATCCGCTCGAGCGCGTCGTCGATCCGACCGGGGCCGGCGATTCGTTCGCGGGCGGCTTCTTCGGCTACCTCGACTCGCTCGGGACGTCGAGCTGGTCGGAGAGCGACCTGCGCTGCGCGGCGGTGTGCGCGTCGACTGTTGCGTCCTTCTGCGTCGAGGACTTCGGCAGCGACCGTCTCCAGCGGTTGACGCACGAGGAGATCGCGCAGCGCTTCGAGGAGTTCCGCTCGATCACGGTCTTCGAGGCGCCGATCTTCGCGCGAGGAACCTGACGCGAGCGACGTGGCGACCGCCGTTCCTCGCGTGCCGGACTTCTATCGGAGCGCGCAAGCCTTGAGCTCGTTGCCAGTACGTTGTCTCCGACGTCGCCCGATTCCTTCGCGGCGCTCGTACGCGCCGCCAAGCTCCCACCCACACCGATGGAGGTTCCATGAGCATGACCGCAGTGACCCAGAGCAGCGACTACAAGGTGGCCGACCTGTCGCTGGCCGAGTTCGGCCGCAAGGAGATCGGCCTCGCCGAGCACGAGATGCCCGGTCTGATGGCGCTCCGAAGCGAGTTCGCCGAGTCGCAGCCGCTCGCGGGCGCGCGCGTCACCGGCTCGCTGCACATGACGATCCAGACCGCCGTGCTGATCGAGACGCTCGTCGCTCTCGGCGCCGAGGTTCGCTGGGCGAGCTGCAACATCTTCTCGACGCAGGATCACGCTGCGGCGGCCGTCGCGGTCGGGCCCGAGGGGACGGTCGACGAGCCGGCCGGCATCCCGGTCTTTGCCTGGAAGGGCGAGACGCTCGAGGAGTACTGGTGGTGCACCGAGCAGGCGCTCATCTGGCCCGACGGCGGGCCGAACATGATCCTCGATGACGGCGGCGACGCAACCCTTCTCGTCCACAAGGGAACGGAGTACGAGGCGGCCGGCGTCGTCCCCGACCCCGCCACGGCGGAGTCGGAGGAGCTTCGGTACGTCCTCGCGCTCCTGCAGCGGTCGATCCAGGACGACCCGCAGCGCTGGACGCGGATCGGCCAGGGAATCAAGGGCGTCACGGAGGAGACGACGACCGGCGTCCATCGCCTGTACCAGATGGAACAGGCCGGGACGCTGCTCTTCCCGGCAATCAACGTGAACGACTCGGTCACCAAGTCGAAGTTCGACAACCTCTATGGGTGCCGTCATTCCCTGATCGACGGGATCAACCGCGGCACGGACGTGATGATCGGCGGCAAGGTCGCCGTTGTCTGCGGGTACGGCGACGTCGGCAAGGGCTGCGCCGACTCGCTGCGCGGCCAGGGCGCGCGGGTGATCGTGACGGAGATCGATCCGATCTGCGCGCTCCAGGCCGCGATGGAGGGCTATCAGGTCGCGACGCTCGACGACGTCGTCGAGACGGCCGACATCTTCATCACCGCGACCGGCAACAAGGACATCGTCACCGCCGATCATCTGTCCCGGATGAAGCACCAGGCGATCGTCGGGAACATCGGCCACTTCGACAACGAGATCGACATCGCCGGGCTCGCCGAGGTACCGGGGATCGAGAGGGTGAACATCAAGCCGCAGGTCGACGCGTGGGTGTTCCCCGACGGGCACTCGGTGATCCTCCTTTCGGAGGGGCGCCTGATGAATCTGGGCAACGCGACCGGGCATCCGAGCTTCGTGATGTCGAGCTCGTTCTCGAATCAGACGATCGCGCAGATCGAGCTCTTCACGCAGCCCGACGACTACGAGAAGAAGGTCTACGTGCTGCCGAAGCACCTCGACGAGAAGGTGGCGCGGCTCCATCTTCCCGCTCTCGGCGTGAGGTTGACCGAGCTGACGGCCGACCAGGCGGCCTACCTCGGGATTCCGGCGGACGGCCCGTACAAGCCGGATCACTACCGCTACTAGAAAGGGCGCGAAAGGGCGGCCCGCTCGTCTCGGATCGGACCGGCAGCGCCGATCCAGAGCCGAGCGGGCCGCTCGGCTGCATCTCGTCGGGAGCGCCGTTGCGAAGCGCCGAGGACGTATTGCCGACTGGATCGTCTGGCACTACCCGGTGGTGAGCTCGACCTCAGAGGTGGACGCGGCAGCCGCGGGCTTCGAGCGTCGCGAGCAGCCGCTCGGGGGCGCGGATCGTATTCCAGCGCGCGTCGAGCGTTTCGAGCCGTGGCAGTTCTGCGACCCAGTCCGGCAGCCGGGAGAGTCGGTTCGAGCGCAGGTCGAGGTGAGTCAGCTGCCCGAGCTGAGCGAGTGGCGCCGGAATCGCGTCGAGGTCGTTGCCTCTGAGGTCGAGGTGGCGGAGCTCGCTCAGCTCGCCGAGCGTAGGCGGCACCTGGGTGAGCCGATTCCCGCGGAGCAGGAGCACGCGCAGGTTTTGCAGTCGCCCGATCGACGCGGGAAGCGATGCGATCCTGTTTCCCTGGACGCGCAGTTCCTCGAGCGCGACGAGCTCGCCGAGCTCGTCCGGCAGCACCGTCAGGCCGGCGTCCGCAGCGCCGAGGTAACGGAGCCGCTTCGCACCGGCGAGCAGTCCAGGCGGGAATGTTCCGAGTGAATTGTCGCTGACGTACAGATATTCGAGCCGCTCGAGCGTCCCGATGGCTGCGGGCAGCACGTGGAGCGTGTTGTGCCCGAGATCGAGCATCCGCAGCCGCGTCAGCTGCGCGAGCTCGCCGGAGATCTCGAGGAGCGAGTTCTGCGAGAGGTTGAGCGATTCGAGCTCCGTCAGCTTCCAGATCCAAGGCGGGACGGCGACGAGGCCGCTGTCGTACAAACTGAGAACCCGTCGTCCGTCGCCGTTTCCGTCGAGGTGAAGCTGCGTTTCGCCGAGGTCGTGGTCGTTCATGCCGCTCGCCGGAGATCATGACGACCGAATGCGTCACCGGCCGATTTCAGCGTGACCGTTCTTCAGCTCCCGTGCGCCCCTCTCCGTCGAGCCGGGAGCGACGGGCCGGTCAACGTCGGCGTGTCGGGCGACGAGTAACGTCTAGTGATGAGCAAGGCGTCGGTCACAGAAGCCCATGCACGGGCTATCTCAGCAGGATGCGAGCGCGATCTCCGGGCGGCTTGGTGGGCGCAGGAGATCGGAGCTCCTCTGCTTCAGCAGAAAACGGTCGAGCGATGCTAGTCCTCGTCACGGGAAGCTCCGGGCACCTCGGAGAGGCGCTCGTTCGCGTGCTCCGGGAGCAGGGCCACGAAGTGCTCGGTCTCGACGTGCTCGAGTCGTCGTTCACGACGGTCGTCGGGTCGATCGCCGATCGCGCTTTCGTGCGTCGATGCCTGAAGGGTGTGGAGGCGATCCTCCACACGGCGACCTTGCACAAGCCGCATGTCGCCACCCACACGAAGCGGCAGTTCGTCGAGACGAACGTCACCGGGACGCTCAACTTGCTGGAGGAGGCGGTGGCGAGCGGCGTGGGCAGGTTCGTGTTCACCAGCACGACGAGCGCCTTCGGTCGGGCGCTGACCCCGCCGCCCGGAGCGCCGGCGGCATGGATCACGGAGGACGTCGCGCCCATGCCGCGGAACATCTACGGCGTCACCAAGATCGCGGCGGAGAATCTTTGCGAGCTCGTCCACCACGAGCACGGGCTTCCCTGTCTCATCCTGCGCACATCGCGTTTCTTCCCGGAGAGCGACGACCGGGAAGACGTGCGGACGGCCTACGACGACGGCAATCTCAAGACGAACGAGTTCCTCTATCGCCGGGTCGACCTCGAGGACGCGACGGCTGCGCACCTCCTCGCCCTCGAGCGGGCAACCGAGCTCCGCTTCGGCAGGTACATCATCAGCGCCACAACGCCGTTCACGCGAGAGGATCTGGGCGACTTGCGTACGGGCGCACCGGGGGTCGTCGAGCGGCTCTTCCCCGGGTACGAGGCGGAGTACCGACGTCGCGGCTGGCGCATGTTTCCGAGCATCGAGCGCGTGTACGTGAACGCGAAGGCGCGAAGCGACCTCGCATGGAACCCTCGTTACGACTTTGCGCACGCGCTCGCCCGCCTCGGCGCCGGCGAGGACCCGCGCAGCGAGCTGTCGCGATCCGTCGGCTCCAAGGGCTATCACGGCGCTCCCACGCCTGTCTTAGAACCCCTCTGACCGACTCGAACCGTCGACCCCTGGGCGCGTCGATTCAATCCAGCGGCCGTGCTTGCCGATGACTGGGGCATGTGGCTGACCATCAGGAGCGGGCTCGACCGCGGACGCACGATTTTTCGTCGATGGCGAAAGCGCTCGTCTTCGGGCGCGACGACGACTGCGAGAGGGCGCCTCGCCGCCTACGCGGCGACCTGCTCGAAGGGCAGATCTGGGTGGGCAGCCGTCAGGAAGCCGAGCTTCACCGCGCCACCTCGATCCAGCGCTCCTCGCGCGCGGAGCGCTGGATCGCCTCGCCGAGGAGGATTGCCTCGTGCCCGTCGGCGAAGGTGGGAAAGCCCGGTGCGGCAGGCACGCGTCCCTCCGCGATGGCGGCATACACCGCCCTGTAGAGCTGCTTGAAGGTGTCCGGGAATCCCTCGGCATGGCCGCCGGGGTAGTCGGTCGCGGCGTCAGACTCGAACAACGACGGGTCTCGAAGCAGCACCTCGTTCGCGCGGTCGCGGTGGCCGAGCCAGAGCTCCTCAGACCGCTCTGACGACCACGCCATCGCTCCCTCCGCTCCGTCGATCTCGAAGGTGAGGCAGTTCTTGCGACCGGCGCTCAGCTGTGAGATCGCGACGTTGCCGCGTGAGCCGTCCTCGTAGCGGAGAAGGACGTGCGCCATGTCCTCGGACTCGATCCGCCGTTCCTCACGCTCGACGTCGTCCTGGTCGCCGGCGAACGTTTCGACCGGGCCGATCGGCACCTGCCGGGTCTCGTGCACCGTGTGCAGGTCGGCGAAGACCGACGCGACGCGCGTTCCCGTGACGAACCCCGTCAGGTCGAGCCAGTGCGTGCCGATGTCGGCCACGGCGCGCAGCAGCCCGCCCTGCTCCGGATCGAGACGCCAGTTCCAGTCGGTTGGCTTCAGCAGCCAGTCCTGGATGTAGACGCCGTGGACGCCGTGAACGGCGCCGAGCTCGCCGCGGCGAACGCGCGCCCGTGCTTCGCGGCAGAGGGCGTAGAACCGGATGTTGTAGTTGGTGCAGTGGACGAGTCCGCTTGCCTCGGCGAGACGCAGCAGCTCTGCGGATTCTTGCGAAATGAGCGCGAGCGGCTTCTCGCAGACGACGTGCTTGCCGGCCGCCAGGACCGCCCTGGCCTGCGGATAGTGGAGCCGGTTGGGCGTCGTCAGGTGCACGACGCGCACGGGTCGTCCTCGAGCATCGCCTCGAAGCTCTCGTACGGCTCCGGCAGCCCCGGCTTCTCGCGTGCCCGCGCCGGCGAAGAACCGACGACGCCGGTCACCTTCACCCCGAGCCGGCGCAGCGCCTCGACGTGCACGACGCCGATGAATCCCGTACCCACGACCGCCGCCCCGATCCGTGTCATCCTCGGCGAGCCTAACCCGGTGAGAAAGAGCGCCGCAGCGCAGAGATCCCACGCCGAGGCGAAGAGCCACCTGCTTCATGGCCTGCGGCCCCAGAATCGACGTGACAGGCGGCCAATACGAAAGGAGGTCGAGATGGATCCTGGTGAGATCGTCGAGCGCAACACGATCCTCCGCGCGACCGTCGGCTCGACCGTGCATGGACTCCACCACGGCGGCCAGGACGATCGCGACGAGATGGCCGTCTATGTCGAGCCGCCCGAGTACCTGCTCGGGCTTGCCCGTGCTCGCGGGATCCGCGGCGGCCTCTACGGGTTCGAGCATTACGTCGAGCGAACGCAGCCGGAAGGGGCACGCTCGGGGCCGGGCGACCTCGACCTGGTCGCCTACAGCCTGCGCAAGTACGTCCGGCTCGCGCTCAAGGGTCACCCGACGATCCTGTTGCTCCTCTTCGTTCCCGAGGAGCTCGTGCAGGTCGAGACCGCACTCGGCGAGGAGCTGCGCGACCTACGGCCCGCGTTGCTCTCGCGCCGGGCCGGCCGCGGCTACCTCGGCTACCTCCACGGCCAGAAGGAGCGCCTGCTTGGAACGCGCGGGCAGAAACGCGTCAACCGACCGGAACTCGTCGAGGCGCACGGCTTCGACACCAAGTACGCGATGCACGCCGCCAGGCTCGGCTACCAGGGCATCGAGCTCCTGGAGACGGGACACCTGACGCTGCCCATGCCCGAGCCGGAGCGCTCGAGCGTGATGGCGATCCGCACCGGCGAGCGGACGTTCGACGAGACGGTTGCGGAGATCGAGCGGGTCGAGCAGCGGCTCAGCGAGGCACTCGAGCAGTCGCCGCTGCCGGCCGAGCCAGACCACGTCGAGGTCGACCGCTTCGTGGTGGCCGCCTACCGGCGCGCGTGGGGCTGGTAGCGGTTGGGGAGCGTGGCGCCGACGCCGTAGCTGCAGTGGCTCGATGCGCACCCGGCGTGTCCGACCGATTCAACGCAACGCGAGGGCCGAGCATCGTCGGCCCTCGCGTTGCGCCCAACCGAGCGCTTATCCAGTTCGGCGCAAGATCCAGAGGCCGGAGTTCATGTCGCTTGCGTAGATGAGCCCAGTGGTCTCGTCTACGACGACACCCCAGACTTGAGCTGTGTTCGTCAGTACACCGCGCTGGGATGGCTTCACGGGATTCTGCGTCGCCGGTGGCACGAAGTACGCGACCTCTACCGGGTGAGTTGGGTCGCTTGTGTCGATGACGCGGACGCCGTCCGAGTACCAGGAGGCGTACACATCGGTGCCGACCAGGTAGTTGTTGTGGATGACATAGTCACCTGCTCCTTGGTCGCTCGGGCCGAGCGAGTTCGGCGTCCGATATTCGCCGATCTGCACTGGGGCGGCGGGGTTCGAGTAGTCGTAGATCCTCATGTACCCGAAGCTCTTTTCGGTCCCGGCGCCCGACGTTTTGCAGAAGTCTTCGTCGGCCGTGATCAGCAGCTGCCGCGCCTCGTCGTACTGTGACGAGTGCGCATCCCCGTCCTCGTCGCTGGCGTATTGCGTCCGGCCGGTGAAGACCGGGTTTGAAGGATCCGAGACATCTAGCCGGATGAAGCCGCTGTCCCAGTAGGACAGGAACACGAGCGTCCCATCCTCAGATGGCTCGGCTCCGTGACCGTAGTTGGTGTCCGCGTCGCACCCTTGGCCTGCGGTGAAGGGCCCGTCGATGTCCTGGATGCCCCAGTTCGACACTTGCAGGGGGCTCCGCGGGTCGGTGATGTCGATCAGACGGAAGTCGCCCTCGCCGTTCTCGTCACGGTAGCCGCTTCCGGTCTCGCCGTCTGGGTACCGGCTCGTCGGCACGGTCGCGTAGGCGTACGTGTGGCCATTCACGTGCCGCTCGATCTCGAATTCATGGACGCCGCGGGTGCAGCATTCGGTATCCAGGAAGCCGAGTTGCACCGGGTTCGACGCGTCGGTGACGTCCCAGAGCATCAGCCCTCCGACAGCCTCGTCGGCATAGCGCGAGCCACCGCACCATTGAATTGCGGCCACGGCGATGTCGTGACCGTCAAGCGGGCCGCCCTCAGCCGTATAGACGACGACGTCCTCGGCCGACGTGCCCTCCGGGTTCAGCAGCGTCGCCACCTGCATCGGCGTCTCGGGTGGGGTCACGTCGACCACGGCGACACCGCGCCGATCGCCGCTCGGACAGAAGCGGTTGTTGCCGGTCGCCCAGTCAGCGAACCCCCACTGCCCGACGTAGGCGTAACCGTCGTGGTACCAGACGTCGGCGTTGAAGCCCCTGCCGCCGAGATCGGTGTGCCCGACGACCTCGATGTTGAGCGCCGAGCCGGCCCTGGCTCCGCCCTGGAAAGTCTTCTGCGACTGCTCGAGGAAGTGCTGCGAGTCCTTCAGCACCTCATCCTTGGACGCAGCCGCGCCCACCGCGACAACCAGACCCGCGACGACGAATACCGCCGCAATGAGAGTAGCCAGCCTGTTCATTTTCCCCCCTCCGATGGCGACGTCCGTGCGGCCCGTATTCTGCCCTACAACGGCGGCGATCGCAGCTTCCCACTGATCAGGTGTCAGGTCGCACCGACGTGCGAGGGCGACAGAAGGGGTCTCCTCGGTACTTAAGCCCTCTTCCGGACTCGAACCGGAGACCCCCTCCTTACCATTCAGGTTCCGAGGAGGGAAGCGCGGGCACGCGCGGGTCTGCGAAGGCACGAAAGCCGCGCAAGCCAAGGGAATCTGCGGACGGCAGGTGACCCGCGCGTGGACGCCCGTGGCCGCGCTGATGTTCGCACGTCGTTCGCACGGCCTGAGCGCCCGCGCTTGTCGAGCGCTGGACGCAACGGGCGTCTAGGCGTCGAACCGCTGGTCGATCGAGACCTCGTAGATGTCCACGCTCTGTCGCTTGCCGCCGCTATCGCCCGGCGACATCGCGTCGAACAGGGCATCGACACCCCGGACGTCCTCCTCCGTGTCGCAGAACGCGACCATTGCGGAGCTTCCCTTCTCCGAGTCAGTGAGGACGAGCGTCCTCTTGATCGACTTGAGCAGCCGCTCGACCTCGTCGCGCTCGAACCGACCCTTCACCTGCTCGGCCATCTGGTCGATCGCCTCGTCGGTCAGGCCGCTCTCCATCTGCGTCCGCATCCGTCGATCTCCTGTTGCCAGCGTTGCGGGGTCAGAGCCTTCGAAGCGGGTGACGCGTGCGTACATTAGGCCCACCTTCCCGTCTCGAAACCAAGCGAGGGGCCATCGTATGCGCGGCTGTGGGCCCGCCGTGATGGCGCGGCGCGGGTCACGTCCTCATCCGGTGTCGGAGGTAGACCGTGCTGTTTCCGAATCGACGTCGTCCAGGAGTGTAAGCGGTAGGCGGACTTCGTCGGGATCAAGCCGACGAGCGGCGCTCTGCGATGCCGACGCGGGGGTCGGCCAGCCTTCCCCCACAAACGGAACGCTGGATGGGTTGCCATCGTCGCGGCGCGAGTCGCGTACGGGTTCTACTTGCGAAACGGCCTATACGTGTGCCAGCCAAACCGTGCCTTCAAGCGACCGGATCTCACCCACTTGGCTTTCTACGCAGATAAGGCGATTCAGCCAGAGGTCTCTGCGCGTGCCACTTCCCCGGAATACTCCCCGAAGTAGCGCGAGATCGCGTCAAGCGAGAACGGCGCAACATCGTGTATGTCACGTCAGCTCGAACGCGCGCCCCCGAAGTCGCGGCAGGACGTGGCTTAGCCAGCGGCTGGACTGGGCAATGGGAGAGGAGACCGATGCGACGACGAGGAGGCAACGATGGCTGAAGAAACTGTGACGGGCCGAGGAAGCGGCGGGGACGGCGGCAAGAAGTCGCCTCTCGCTACCGAGCACGGGACGACGACGATCAACGATCTGGTGGTGACGAAGGTCGCCGCCATCGCCGCGCGGGAGACGAGTGGCGTCTACGACCTCGGAGGCGGCGCGGCCCGCGCGCTCGGTTCGATGACCGAGCGGGTCGGCGTCTCGATGTCCGACGAACGCTCACGCGGGGTCTCCGTCGAGGTCGGCGAGCGCGAGGCAGCGGTGGACCTCACGATCGTCGTGGAGTACGGCGAGTCGATCCCGAAGGTGTCGGACGCGGTGCGCGAGAACGTGATCAAGCGGCTCGAGGGCATCACGGGGCTCTCGGTCGCGGAGGTCAATATTGTCGTGAACGACCTTCACTTCCCGGGCGACGACCAGCCCGAGGAGTCGCGCGTCAGCTAGGGGGCGGAGCCGATGACGGCGCCTTCGAGCGCTTCCCGGTCGGAGTTGGCCGCTCCCTCGGAGCGGGTGCTGCTCGCCCGGCTCGCACTGGACGCGGCGCTGGGCGTGCCTGGGGTCGTCTCCGCGGATGCGGGACGGTTCGGGACGCGCGTGACGGCGGACCGCGAGGAGCGGCTTTCCGGTGTGCTTGCGACGGCTCTCGCCGACGGCGGCTACGCCGTCGAGCTCTATCTCGTCAGCGAGGCCGTCCCGCTGCACCCGCTCGCCGATCGGATCCGCGAGCGGGTCGAACGTGCCGCCGCGTCGGCGGGTCTGGCCGCCGCGCTCAGGTACGTCGACATCGCGATCGAGGACGTCGTGACGCCGGACGAAACGGGCATGAAGTGACGCTCCTGCGCGTGCTCGCGCGCCTCGTCGTGCTGGTGCTGCTCGTCGCGCTCTCCCTCGTCGGGCTCGCGGTCGCCGTCTTCTCCATCCAGGGCGGCGACAGGCCACTGAGCCTGCCGGGGCTCGCCGAGCAGGTGCTCCTGCCGGAGGCCGAGGACGAGGTCGGCGACTACCTCGGCCGACTCGAGGCGCCGGGGCCGCTCGCGAAGCGCTCCACTCTCGCCGGGGCCGGTGCCGTGCTCGCCGGCGCGCTGCTCCTGCTCGGCGTGCTCGCGCCGCGCCGTGAGCGCCTGGTGGTCTTCGGCAAGGGGGAACGCGGCAGGCTCGCGGCGCGTCGGCGGCCGCTCGCGGGTGCGGCGGAGGCGCTCGCGGGGCAGGTGTGCGGGGTCACCGAGGCGAAGGCGCGGGTACGGCCGCCAGGGCGCGTGCGGGGTGGGCAGCTGCGAGTGAGGGTTTCGCACCCACGGAATCAGCAGGACCGCGAGGTCGAGCAGCGCGTGCACGGTGCGCTGGCGCCGCTCGTCGCGTCCGCCGCGGTGAAGCCGCGGGTGGAGGCGCGAACCGGCAAGCACGGGGCGAGGGCGAGGGTCGAGTGACGATCCGCCAGCGCCTGCGCAGCCGCGACTCGCCACTGGCCATCCTCGGGCTGCTGCTGCTCGTGCCGGTCGCGCTCGCGCTGATCTGGTACGGCGCGATGCTGGTGGCGCTGGCGTTCAAGGTGGATCCGGAGACGGTGAACACGATCAGCGGCTATCGCGACGTCTACGACTTCCTGGCGGGGCTCGTGCCGGCCGACTTCACGAGCACGGTGCGCCTGATCACTGGGCTGGGCGGCCTGGCTGCGTTCCTGCTCTTCGGCCTCCTTGCCCTGAAGCAGGTGCCGCGGCCGTATCTCGCGCGCGGCCCGCTGACGCTCGCCGGGGACGAGCGCGGCACGTTGACGGTGGAGCCGCGGGCGGTCGAGCGGGCGGCGGAGGTCGCCGCCTGCGCCCATCCGTCCGTCACCGACGCCACCGGCCGGTACGTCGAGAACGGCATCGAGCTGGAGATCGACGTGAAGCGAGCAGGTGACCTGCCGGACACCCTGCGCGAGGTTCAGCAGCGTGTCGGGGAGGCTCTGCGACAGCATGACCTGCCCGATGGTCCGGTCAGCGTGACGCTCGCCGGTTTCGACAGAGGACGAAGGGAGCTCGAATGATGACGTCAAGCCAGTTCGCAGCGGCACTCGGATTCGCCTTCGTGGCGGTCTGGATCGCCATGGGGTTCGGTTCGGCGGTGCTCTGCCTCGCCGGCGCCGCCGTCTTCTATGCCGTCGTGCTCCTCGTGCGCGGCGACGTCGACCTCGCCGAGGTGCAGAGCCGGCTCGGCGGCCGCGGCGGGAGAGCGTCCACGCAGCGCTGAGGACGCACAAACATGCGGGACGGGAGTCACCGCACCGGACCATGCGCGACGAGGGCGAGTTGACCGTGGGCGAGCTGGTGGCGCGCCTGGACGAGGCGCAGCCGAAGGTCTCCAACCATCTGGCCTGCCTGCGCTGGTGCGGCTTCGTCGCAACCCGCCGCGAGCACCGCGCCGTCTACAACCGCACCGCCGACGAGCGGGTCATCGCGATGCTCGACCTCGCCCAGCGCTGCTCGCCGAGAACGAGGAGCACGTCGTCGCCTGCTGCCGGATCGAGGAGCGCTGACGGCGACGTCGCGCTCCAGGAAGCGTCTGCGCTGAAGCTGTTGCCGCGCTCGTCACCAAGGAGCAGGGCTGTGAGCGCTTGTCTGCGCCGCCGCGCCAACGCGCACCTCGCGACGATCAAGGAGTTCCTCTCCGGCTCGATGCGTCGTGTTCAGTAGGCGCGGCTCGCCGATGCAGCGCGCCCAGGCATGCCCGCGGGTGCCCGCGTTCCCGGACCGGGGCCGCTTGGCGATGGCCTAATAAGCAGCAACTCTTCACGTAAGGTTCGCATCGCGTTCGCACGCTTACGGAGGGGGTCACGAGGGTGCGAAAAACCCCTGCAAATCAAGCCCTCTGACGGACTCGAACCGTCGACCCCCTCCTTACCATGGAGGTTCAGGCGGGGGACTAGCGGGCACGGCAAGGCACTCGCGACTACGTTTTCGCTGCAAATCAGGCCTTCAGGTCGCGTCTGCCGTGCCCGCGCGTGCCCGGACGGTCCCGATCTGATGTACCCGTCTGGTACCCGTGGCTCGTTGACATTATTGACAACGAATACAAGGAGCTCGTGCTCGCTCTGCCCTGCGCTTCAGGCGACGTCCTCGATGATCTTGACGAGTTCTTCGAGGCGGTAGCCGTGCCGCCGCGCTCCGGCGTGCCGACGACGGTGATGCCCTGCCACGGCGAAACTCGAACATGTCCTCGTCGCGGAGTTGCCGGAGCGCGTGCAGCACCTAGCGAAGGAGGTGGTCACCGTTACGCCTGCACCGGCAACGTAGACCGTCTATTTGCAGAGAGTTTCAGCTCCGGGACGCTGCTACGGCGCGCCTCCGTGGCGCCCGCTTCATGCCCTAGAGTCGCCCTTCCTCGTGGAGTCTCGAGACACCCTGAGTGACCCCGAACCACCTATAGCCGCCGAGGTTCATACTCCCGGTTGAACCCGAGGCGAGGTCTGCGACTGGCGACGAGCCCAGATGTGACGAAGGGGGCGCTCCTCGAGGCGACGGTCGCGCACGTCCACGAGCGGCTCGAGCCTGGCCAGGCGGAGGACGTCGAGCGGTTCGTGCGCGCCTATTACGCGCACGTCGCTCCCGACGACCTGACCGACCGGAACGACCGCCACCTCTACGGCGCCGCCCTCGCGCACTGGAACCTCGCGCGCGTGCGCAAGCGCGGCGAGATCAAGGTGCACGTCTACAACCCGAACGTCGAGGAGCACGGCTGGGACTCGCCGCACACGGTCGTCGAGACGGTCGTCGACGACATGCCGTTCCTCGTCGACTCGGTCTCGATGCAGGTCACGGCGTACGGAAGCGCGATCCACCTCGTGATCCGTCCGATCATGCGCATGCGCCGCGACGACAAGGGCCGGCTGCTCGAGGTCGGCGCCGGCGACGGGCTCCCCGAGTCGCTCATCCATGTCGAGGTCGACCGCCAGAGCGATCCCGCGGGCCTGGAGCGGCTGCGACTCGGCCTCCACCGCGTCCTCGGCGACGTCCGTGCGGCGGTCGAGGACTGGACCTCGATGCGGGAGCGCGCAAGCGACCTCGTCGCCGAGCTCGCCGAGACGCCGCCGCCGGTCGACCCGGATGAGCTCGCCGAGGCGAGCGACCTGCTCCGGTGGATGCACGACGACCACTTCACCTTCCTCGGCTACCGCGAGTACGAGATCGGCAACGACGACGGCGAAGACGTCCTCCGCGCGGTGTCCGGCTCCGGGCTCGGGATCCTCCGCGAGAGCGGCAGCGCGCCGATCTCCCTCAGCTTCGCCGAGCTGCCGCCCGAGGTGCGGCGGCGCGCGCGGGAGAAGAACCTGCTCAATCTGACGAAGGCGAACTCGCGGTCGACCGTGCACCGGCCCTCGTACCTCGATTACGTCGGGGTCAAGCGCTTCGACGCGGCCGGAGAGGTGATCGCCGAGCGGCGCTTCCTCGGCCTCTACACGCACACCGCGTACAGCGCGAGCCCGTCCGAGATTCCGGTGCTCCGGCGCAAGGCCCAGCGCGTTGTCGAGCGGGCGGGGCTGCTCCGCGGGAGCCACGACCACAAGGCGCTGATCGAGATCCTCGAGACGTACCCGCGCGACGAGCTCTTCCAGATCTCCGAAGACGAGCTCTTCGAGACCGCGCTCGGAATCCTCCGCCTCGGTGAGCGCCGCCGCGTCAAGCTCTTCGTCCGCCGCGACGCGTTCGGCCGCTTCCTCTCCTGCCTCGTCTACCTGCCTCGTGAACGGTTCGACACCGAGAACCGGCGGCGGATCCAGGAGATCCTTCAGGACGCGTTCTCCGGGGTCAGCGTCGACTACACGACGCGCGTGTCCGAGTCGGTGCTCGCGCGACTCCACTTCGTCGTCTACACCGAGGCGGGCGCGGTCCCGGCGTACGACGTCGCCGAGATCGAGTCGCGCCTCGCCGCAGCGACGCGGGCCTGGGCGGACGATCTGCGCGACGCGCTCTCCGACCAGCTCGGCGAGGAGCGGGCGGGCCTGCTCTACGAGCGATACGGGGAGGCGTTCCCCGGCGCCTACCGCGAGGACTTCTCCGCCGCGCAGGCCGTCCTGGACATCAACAGGATCGAGCGGCTCGACCCCGATGGCGATCTCGGGATGAGTCTCTACGTGCCGCTCGCGTCGAGCCTCGACCATCTCGCCTTCAAGCTCGTCCGCTCGGGCGCGCCGCTGCTCCTCTCCGACGTGCTGCCGCTGCTCGAGAACATGGGCGTGACCGTCACCGACGAGCGGCCCTACGAGATCCGTCCCCGCGACGGCTCCCCCGTGTGGATCTACGACTTCGGGCTCCAGCACGCCGAGGGGGCGGAGCTCCAGGCGGAGGAGGTGCGCGAGTCCTTCCAGGACGCGTTCGTGCGCGCCTGGCGCGGCGAGTCGGAGAACGACGGCTTCAACCGGCTCGTGCTCGCGGCCAGGCTGACGGCGCGCGAGATCACGGTCCTCCGCGCGATCGCGAAGTACCTGCGGCAGGCGGGGAGCACCTTCAGCCAGGCGTACATGGAGGACGCGCTCGCCGCTCATCCGGAAATCGCGCGCCGGCTCGTCGAGCACTTCCGGCTGCGATTGGATCCTGCGCGGTCCGAGGACGCCGACGCCGAGGCACGCGCGCTCGAGCGCACGCTCGAGGCGGCGATCGACGGGGTCGAAAGCCTCGATGAGGACCGGATCCTGCGCGGCTTCCTCCGGGTGGTGCGCGCCGCGCTCCGCACGAACTACTTCCAGGCCGGCGCCGACGGTCAGGCAAAGCCGTACCTGTCGCTCAAGCTCGACCCCGAGCTGATTCCCGACCTGCCCGAGCCGCGCCCGCTGTTCGAGGTGTTCGTCTACTCGCCGCGGACCGAGGCGGTGCACCTGCGCGGCGGCAGGGTCGCGCGCGGCGGCATTCGCTGGTCCGACCGCCGGGAGGACTTCCGCACCGAGGTGCTCGGCCTGATGAAGGCGCAGACGGTCAAAAACGCCGTCATCGTCCCGGTCGGCGCCAAGGGCGGCTTCGTCGTCAAGCGGCCGCCAACGGGCGACGACCGGAGCGCGCTCCTCGCCGAGGTCGTCGCGTGCTACCGGATCTTCATGCGCGGCCTGCTCGACCTCACCGACACGATCGCCGGCGGGGAGGTCGTGCCGCCGGCCGACGTCGTCCGGCACGACGGCGACGACCCGTACCTCGTCGTCGCCGCCGACAAGGGCACGGCCACCTTCTCCGATATCGCGAACGGGATCTCGAGCGAGTACGGCTTCTGGCTCGGCGACGCGTTCGCCTCGGGAGGGTCGGCGGGCTACGACCACAAGCAGATGGGGATCACGGCTCGCGGCGCCTGGGAGTCGGTCAAGCGGCACTTCCGCGCCCTCGGCACCGACATCGCGAGCACGGACTTCACGGTCGTCGGGATCGGCGACATGTCCGGCGACGTCTTCGGGAACGGGACGCTGCTCTCGCAGCGGATCAAGCTCGTCGGCGCGTTCGACCACCGCCACGTCTTCCTCGACCCGGATCCCGACCCAGCTGCGAGCTTCGCGGAGCGCGAGCGACTGTTTCGGCTGCCCGGCTCCTCGTGGGCCGACTACGATCCGGCGCTGATCTCGACGGGCGGCAGTGTCTTCCAGCGCACGGCGAAGGCGATTGCGCTCTCGCCCGAGATCCGTGCCGCGCTCGGCGTCGAGGAGGAGTCGCTCACCCCGAACGAGGTCATGCGCGCGATCCTGCGCGCGCCCGTCGACCTCCTCTGGAACGGTGGCATCGGCACCTACGTCAAGGCCCGCGAGGAACGGAACGCCGAGGTCGGCGACAAGGCGAACGACGGCATCCGAGTCGACGCCGCCGAGCTCCGCTGCCGCGTCGTCGGCGAGGGCGGCAATCTCGGCTTCACGCAGCGCGCGCGGATCGAATACGCGCTCCGGGGCGGCCGGATCTTCATGGACGCCGTCGACAACTCGGCCGGTGTCGACTGCTCGGATCACGAGGTGAACATCAAGATCCTGCTGAACGCGATCGTCGCCGACGGCGACCTGACCGAGAAGCAGCGCAACGCGCTCCTCGTCGAGATGACGGACGATGTCGGCGCGCTCGTCCTGCGCGACAACTACGAGCAGGCACAAGCGCTCAGCCGCTCGGCGGCCATGGCGGCGTCGATGCTCGAGGTGCATGAGCGCTACATACGCAACCTCGAGCAGGCAGGGGTTCTGAACCGCGAGCTCGAGTCCCTTCCGAGCGACGAGGTGCTCGGCGAGCGTCGGGCGGCCGGAGGCGGGCTGACGATGCCCGAGTTCGCAATCCTCCTTTCGCACACGAAGATCGCCCTCGCGAACGAGCTGCTCGAGTCCGACCTGCCCGAGGACCCCTACTTCGCCGGCAAGCTCGAGCGCTACTTCCCCGCGGTGCTACGCGAACGGTTCGCGGCGCAGCTCGCAGGCCATCCGCTGCGACGCGAGATCATCGCCTCGCGCGTCGCCAACGACCTCGTCAACTACGCCGGTACGACCTTCGCGTTCCGGCTCGGCGACGAGACAGGCGCGGGAGCGGACGAGATCGCGCGCGCCTACACCGCCGCACGTGAGACCTTCGGCCTGTCCGCGCTCTGGGCCGAGATCGAGGCACTCGACGGCATCGTCCCTTCCGAGTTTCAGATCGCGATGCTGCTGCGCTCGCGCGTGCTGCTCGAGCGCGCGACGCGCTGGCTGCTGCGCAAGCGGCACCGGCCGCTCGACGTGGCCGCGGCGATCGGACGTTTCGCGCCCGGCGCGACGACGCTCGCCGAAGCGCTGCCGACCCTTCTCGGCCCCTCGGACCTGGAGGCCGCGCAGGCGCAGAGAGCGGAGCTCGCCGCCGCGGGCGTGCCGTCGCGGCTCGCCGACCGCGTTTCGCAGCTGGAAGCGCTCGTCCCGTCGCTCGACCTCGTTGAGATCGCCGCCGCGACGAGGCTCGACGTCGTGCCGGTCGGGGAGGTCTACTTCATGCTGGGTACGCGTCTCGAGCTTCACTGGCTGCGCGAGCGGATCGTCGCCCTGCCGCGCGACACTCGCTGGGAAGGGATGGCGCGCGCGGCCCTCCGCGACGACGTCTATTCCGAGCAGGCGGCGCTGACCGCCGCGGTCCTCCGGGCCCCGGCCGGCGATCGGCCCGCGCGAGAGCTGATCGAGAGCTGGCTGGCCGAGAACCAGGGCGCGATCGAGCGCTCCCTCCACGTGCTCGCAGACATCAGAGCCGGGGGGACCTTCGATCTCGCCAGGCTATCGGTGGCGGTGCGCGAGATCCGCAACCTGATCCATTCGAGCGGATCGCCGGAGCCGGCCGCAGGTCCGACGCCGTCGCGCGCCTCCTCCTAGGCCGGCCCTTCGGGGGAGCTCCGTCGGCGGGCGCCCGAGGCGGTGCGGGTTGGGTCTTGATGCTCGAGCAGCAGCGGCCAGGGTCGGTGTCGAGCTGTGAGTTCGTAAGGCGAGCTGAACCGGTTCGAGGCCGCCAGCGTTAGGGCGCGCTCCTGGCTGTCATCCGGAGTGCCTTGTTCGCGTGTGCCCGGGAGCGCCCGCTCGTGCCCGCTGGTCCGAAAATGTACCCGTCTCGTACCCGCGGCGCGTCCAACGTTCGTCGCGGCAGGCAACACTAAATCCCCGTTGCAGGGCTTCCCTGTAAGCCCTCTGACGGACTCGAACCGTCGACCCCCTCCTTACCATTCAGGTTCCGAGGCGGAAAGCGCGGGCAAGCGCGGGTCTCCAAGGACACGAAAGCCGCGCAAACCGCGGGAATCTGACGACGCGACGTGACCCGCGCGTGGACGCGCTTGGTCGCGCTTGTGTTCGCACGACGTTCGCATGGTCGAGTGCCGCGACGCTCGCTTCGCCTATCCCGGTTCCCAGGAAGACAGATCGACAGACGCGGCTGCAGACCGGCAGCTTCGAGTAGTCGGCGAGTGCGCGCTACCCGCGCCGGTGCGGACGTGGCCCCGCGCAGTTTGGACGGTGACCGGATTGTCCCGACAGCCGGGAGTTCTCTGCACGGCTGAGACGACAGCGCCCCTGCTCTCGCTGGACGCTGTCCGATCCTCGATCACCCTCGCCTTCGACGCTCGCGTGGCGCTTGTGGGATCGACTGGGTAACTGCGAACGCTGCCTCGCTCGGAATCAAGGTCGCGAACATGAGCCTCGGTGGCTCGGGATCCGACGGTGCCTGCGCAAGCGACGCGCTCCACCTGGCGATCTGCAACTCGACCGCCGCTGGTGTCACCTACGTCGTTTCGGCCGGCAACAGCGGCGCTGATCTCGCCGGTTTCGCTCCCGCCTCCTACAACGAGGTGCTCGCTGTTACCGCTGCTGCGGATTTCAACGGACAGCCGGGCGGCGGAGCGGCAGCTACCTGTCGTGCCGATGTCGACGACACTGCCGCCGACTTCAGCAACTTCACCACCGTCGGCTCGTCCGATGAAGGTCACACGATCGCGGCTCCCGGTGTTTGCATCGAGTCGACGTGGAAGGGCGGCGGATACAAGACCATCTCCGGCACCAGCATGGCCTCGCCACACGTCGCCGGTCCAGCTGCGCTTTGCATCGCTAGCGGGCAGTGCTTGGGGTCGGCGTCGAGCGTGATCTCGAAACTCCGCTCGGACGCCGCCGCACAGCCCGCCGCGTACGGCTTCGTCGGCGATCCCCGCACACCGATCTCGACCGGAGGCCGGGACCCGAAGACGCTTTACTACGGGTATCTCAGCTACGCGGGCGGCTACTAGCCGCCTTCCGCAACAGACGAGGGCGCCGCGATCAAGGCGGCGCCCTCGTCGGCGTTTGGTCGCCTCTTCGCCGCCCACCGGGACATTGCTGCGGCGTGGTAGTGGAACGGGGGTCGCGAGGTTGTCGTCTTCTGGTATGCGGAGAGACGCACCTTCGCGAAGCTGCTCGGCGGATTCTGGCGAACGCTCATATGCTGTTAGGATCGCTCGCTTCCAACGGAGGGGGTCTTCTGTGAGAAAAGCACTGCTTCTCGTGGCCGTCGTCGCGGTCGCCGTTACTGCTTCTTCGGCCAACGCGATCACGTACGGCGAACCGACCGGTGACGCGTATTCGTATGTCGGGGGGCTCGTCACGACCTCGTCGCGGACTGGGGAACAGTACGTCTACTGCACCGGCACGCTGATCTCAACGACCGTGTTCCTGACCGCGGCCCACTGCGACATCTCCGACATCACAGGAACCGATGAGGCATGCGTCACGTTCGATAGCGAGCTCACCGACGAATCGATGCTCTATTGCGGCACCTTCACCGCGAGCCCCTACTACACGTACAAGCAAAACGACCCCAACGATCTGGCGGTGATCGTCTTCGACGAGCCGATCACCACCGTCGGTACGGCAACGGTCGTGGATGAGGTCGGCTACCTCGACACGTTGTTTGCCGAGGGCGAGCTCACTCCCTCGACCGAGTTCGTCTCGGTCGGTTACGGCGGCACCGAGTTCACGAACGCACCCGGCGGACCAACGGCGCAGTATCTCGACACCAGGATGTTCGCCACCGGGACGTTCCGTGCTCTGGGGCCAGGCTACATCCGGATCTCGCAAAATCCGGCGACCGGTGACGCCGGAACTTGCTATGGCGACTCCGGCGGGCCCCAGTTTCTCGACGGCGTCCTCGTCTCGATCACGGTCACCGGTGACGTGCTCTGTAAAGCGACCAACGTCGTCCAACGCCTCGACACCGAACTCGCCCAGGACTTCCTCAACGAGTACATCTAGATCGGACCGCGTCAGGGGGCGCGGCCGTGGCCGCGCCCCCTGGATCGCGTCACCTCCGCAGGCGTATGTCCACGGTCTCCGTCTCGGCGCCCGTGAGTTGGGAGTGCGAGCCGATCCACCAGCCCGCAATCGCAGTGGCGAGCGAGCGCCATCCCCAGCGCCCCACCGTCCCACGAGACAGGATCCGCGACCTGCTCAGCAGTCCCCCGGCAGCCTCAGCGGTCGGAGCTTCCTGCACCGACCGCTGAACGCCCGAAAGCAGACCTGCGATGCCGTTCCAGGCCAGCGAAGAGCCAGGACATGCATAAAGCCCCACGACGTCAACGCGTTGTTATGCGGCGGACGCGCCGGACTGAAAGCGGCTGAACCGGCCACGTCTCGCCGCTTGTCGAAGCTTCGGCGGCCGCTTGTTCAAGCGGTTCGGCCGCGCTCCGTGTGAGTGCGGTTCGAATGACCCCCCCTTACCATTTTGGGCTCGCAGCAACTGGTGGCAACCCGCGGCAACGGATTTCGCTTGTTTCAGCCGGTCCTGCGTTCGGGCGTCTTGCCACCGATTGCTACTGGTTGCGCCCGCTGGGCTCCATAAATGTCCATAGCGGGTGACGGCGTGCAGCAAGCAGAACGCGCGGATTCCAGCCGCCTCATTAGCCCCCGGGCCGCGACGTCGTATGTGGTCCCTGCTCAATCGCTCAGGAAGCGAGCAACTTCGTCGGCGACGAGCTCGGGCGCCGTCATGATCGCCATATGCCCCTGGCCGCGCAGAATCGCGACTCGCGCGTCCGGGAGGATGGCGCGAATCCGCTCGGTTCCCTCGCGCGCCCAGTCGGGGCTCTCCTCGCCGAGCAGGAGAAGCACCGGGGCGGCGAGATCCCGGAAGCGCTCGGGATCGAGGCGGTACGCCTCTTCGGCTCTTATCTCGCGAGTCACGCGAGTCACGGTATGCGCGGCTGCGACTCGCGCGGATCACGTAGGCGAGGCCCGCATCTGCTCGAGCTCTTCGGGCGTCAACCCGAAACGACCGGAATGCGTGGACGAGCGCATCCTCCCGTTCGTCCCGGGCGACGAGATCCTCGATCCGTTCGACATCCTCGCTCGACACCGCTGAGATGCCGGGAGCGGGCTCGTACAGGACGAGCTTGTGCAGGTTGCGTGCCACAGGAACGGCCCCGAGGGCGACCGTGGCGCCGTAGGAGTGGCCGAACAGCTTGCCGGCTCTTCGATGGAGTCGACGACCGCGGCGACGTCCGCGAACTCGCGCTCGCATAGTCCGCCCGATCCCCGCTCTCGGCGCGACCGCGACGGTCGATCGCGTAGACGGTAAAGCGATCGACGAGCGTCGGGACGAGGAACCTGAAGGAGGGGGACTGCCGCTGAGTGGTCAGGGTGCGGCGCGCTGCGCCAGAATGTCACCGTGAGTGCCGCCGACTCGATGCGCGAGGAGCGCCGTGTGATCACTGTGCTGAGCGCGGACCTGGTGGGCTCGACCGCGATCGCCGAGCGGCTCGACCCGGAGGAGGCCCGCCTCGTGATCGGCGAGGCGGTGTCCCGCATGGTGCACGCCGTCGAGGAGTTCGGCGGCACCGTCAAGGACCTCGCGGGCGACGGGGTGCTCGCGCTCTTCGGCGCCCCGACGGCGCACGAGGACGACGGCGAGCGCGCCCTGCGCGCCGGCTTGCGGATCGTCGAGGAGGTGCGCGAGTTCTCGCACGAGGTCGAGCGCAGCTTCGGTGTCGAGTCGCTGGACGTCCGCGTCGGCGTCAACACCGGGCTGGTCGTCGTCGGCCCCGTGGGCGCGGGCAGTCGTGTCGAGTACGGCGCGACCGGAGATGCCGTCAACATCGCGGCGCGGCTCCAGTCCGCGGCGTCGGCGGGCACCGTGCTCGCCGGCGCCGAGACGCGACGGCTGGCTGAGCGGCAGTTCACGTGGGGCCACCGGTTGCCGCTGACGCTTAAGGGCAAGGCCGATGAGGTGGATGCCTACGTGCTCGAAGGCGTGGTCGCGCCGGGCCGTCTCGGCTCGGACTCGCCGCTCGTCGGACGGGAGGCCGAGCTCGCGCGGGCGGCTGAGGTGGTCGTCGACGTGGAGGGCGGCACGGGCTCCATTCTCTTCCTGAGCGGCGAGCCTGGGATCGGGAAGAGCCGCTTCCTCGCGGAGATCCGCCAACGCGCCGAGCGGCCGCTGTGGCTTGAGGGGCGGTGCGTCTCCTACGGCGAATCGATGCCCTACTGGCCGTTTCGCGACCTGCTCCGCGACTGGCTCGGTCTGGCGCTCGATGAGCCTGAGTTGCGCGCGCGGCTCACACTCCGCCGGGTGCTCGACCGCGTCGCTGGACCGGATGCGGCCGACCTCTTTCCATACGTTGCGCTGCTGCTCGGTCTCACCGCCGAGCCGGAATCCCGCGACCGGCTAGCGGAGCTTTCACCAGAGGCGCTTCACTACCGCACCTTCGAGGTCGTGCGCGACCTGCTCGAGCGGCTCGCCGCGACCGGTCCGGTCGTCGTGGCGCTTGAGGACGTTCACTGGGCCGATCCGACGTCGCTACAGCTGGCCGAGCAGCTCTTCGCTGTGACCGAGGACGCCGCCGTCCTGCTCGTCGTCAGCCAGCGCCCGGACCCCGATCATCCGTCGTGGGCGCTGCGCGAATTGGCCGCGCGCCGCTTTCCGCACCGCACGCGCGAGATCGAGTTTGGCGCACGCTCGGGCGACGCGGAACGCGAGCTCGTGCGCGCGCTGGTCGGCGACCGGACGCTTCCCGCCGGGGTCGAGTCCGAGCTGCTGCGCCACGCGGAAGGAAATCCGTTCTTCCTGGAGGAGCTCGTCAAGTGGTACGTCGAACACGAGAGCGCCACCGAGATACCGCCGACCGTCGAGAAGGTGATCCTCGCGCGTGTCGACCGCCTCGAGCCTGCGCACCGCTCGGCGCTGACGGCGGCGTCCGTGCTCGGCCGGACGTTCGGTCTCTCGCTACTCGCAGGCGTCGCGGGCGGGGAGGACGAGCTGCGCGAACCGCTGCGCGAGCTGCAGCGGCTAGACCTGATCCGCCAGGGCCGCCGCTGGCCGCAACCCGAGTTCCGCTTCAAGCATGTCCTGATTCAGGAAGCGGTCTACCGGACGATCGTCGCCTCCCAGCGGCGGCGCCTCCATGCCGACGCCGCACGGTGGCTTGAGGAGCGCAGCGGGTCGGTCGACGACGTGCTCGGGCTGCTCGCCCATCACTGGCTCGCTGCCGAGGACGAGGCAAAGGCGATCGACTACCTAACGCGCGCAGGCGACAAGGCGCGACTCGAGCACGCACTCGACGAGGCGATCGGACACTATCGCCAGCTGCTGCCGCTGCTCGAGCGCCGCGGCGAGTCGCAGGCGATCGCGCTCGTCCTATTCAAGCTCGCGCTCGCCCTGCACACCTCGATGCGCTTCGCCGAAGCGAACGAGACCTACCAGCAGGCGTTCGAGCGCTGGACTCCACCCGAGCCCGCTCGGGCGATCGACCGGACCGCGCGGATCGCGAGCAGCTTCATCCCGAACGACGCCGATCCGCGCTCCGCGATCGCCTGGCCGAACATCTAGCTCGGCATGCAACTCTTCGACCGTCTGGTCGAGGCGTGGCCGGAGCGAACGATCGTGCCGTCGTTGGCCGAGCGCTGGGAGATCGCGGACGACGGGCTGCGCTATGGCTTCCACTTGCGCCACGGGCTGCGCTGGTCCGACGGTGCACCGCTCACGGCCCACGATGTCGAGTTCGGCATCAAGCGCGTGCTCGACCCGGCGCGGCCCGGCTCGTCGGTCGCGATCTACTTCGTACTCGAGAACGGACAGGACTACTACCTCGGGCGCAACGCCGACGCCGGCGCCGTCGGCGTGCGCGCGCTCGACGACCGCACCGTCGAGTTCCGGCTCGTCGCGCCCGCACCGTACTTCCTCAGCGTGATGAACCGTCCCGACGGTGGGCCACAGCCCCGGCACGCGATCGAGCGAGATGGGGACAACTGGACGGCGGTCGGCGCGCAGGTCGTGAGCGGCCCGTTCCGAATCGCGGAGCGCGGAGAAGAGGGACTCGTGCTCGAGCGGCGCTCGGACTACGAGAACGTCCCGCGCCCTGGGAACGTCGGTCGCGTGGAGTACGTTCAGCATACGGTTGACGACGCGCTGTCGATGTACGCGCGAGAGGAGGTGGACATGGTGGCGGTGCGCTACACGCCTCGACTTGCGGACAGCGTGGTCGGAGCGCCCCCCGGGGACACCGTCGTCGGCCCCGCCGTGTGGACGGCGTATCTCGCGTTCGACCACGCAGACCCTCAGATGTCGAACGCGCTCTTTCGGCGTGCACTCGCGCACGCCATCGACCGGGAGCGTCTCGCGGAGACCCTGCCCGACAACCTGCTCGTCGCGACCGGGGGGCTCGTCCCGCCGGCGCTGCAAGGCCACACCCCCGACATCGTTCCCCGGTTCGACCCCGAACTCGCGCGCGACCTGATCACACGGTCGGGCGTCACCGGAACCATCCGGCTCGCCGGCCTGCAGGACTGGGCGCGGATCATCGACTCGGTCGCGGCCGGCTGGTCGGAGGTGCTCGGTGTGACAGTGGAGACGCCGACGTGGACGCCCGAGCACGCCTGGCGGCTCCCGCTGCCCTGGGAGGAGTTCATCGCGCCGATCGTCGTTACCGGCTGGCTACCCGGCTACAGCGATCCGGAGTACTACCTCAGGCTGCTGCTCCATTCGGAATCGAAGACCAACGAGGGCGGGTATGCGCACGAGCCGTTCGACGAGCTGATCGAGCTCGCGCGGCAGGAGCGCAACGACCGCGAGCGGCTCGAGCTGTACCACGCCGCCGACCGGATGGCGGTCTCCGATCAGATCGCGTTGATCCCGATCGCCTACGGGCGGAGCACCGCGATCGTCAAGCCGCACGTGCACGGATGGTGGGAGTTCGGCAAGTCGTCCGCGGCCTATGCCGACCTGCTGCTCGACTGATCGACGTCCGAGGTTCTGCTGGTAGCCCAGGACCAGGCGCGGTCGGAACCGGCGGTGGCATGGCCGCAGTTCGTGCGAAGCCGTCCGAACGTCCAGAACAGTGCGTTCGTGTGCACCGTGCTGACAGCCGCGCTCGCGGACGCGTTCAGGTTCTCTTTGAACCGATAGAGGGGGGCAGGTTCGCCACGGCCTGCCGCCACTTCGGAGCTTGAGAGGCTCCACACCCACCGCACGTTCGATCCAGAGCAAGTCGACCTGAACACAAAAACCCCGACGTGCGGGGCTTTTGCAGAGCCCTCTGACGGACTCGAACCGTCGACCCCCTCCTTACCATAGGTTCCGGGAAGGGAACCGCGGGCACTCGCGGGTCTGCGAAGGCACGAAAGCGCGCAAACCGCGGGAATCTGACGACTGCACGTGACCCGCGCATGGATGCGCTTGGTCGCGCTTGTGTTCGCACGACGTTCTCACGGGTCGAGCCCCATTCGGCGATCTAGCGTTGTGCGCGCTTGCGACTGCGTCGGATGTGCCCGTAGTCGCTAGCCTAGTAGTCGCGCGGCAAGCACGTCGGGCCCAGGAATGCGATGCCGTCGTGCGCAGAAGAGCTCAGCGCGGAGCGACGGAGCGACGGAGCGAGAAAGAGTCTGCGAGCCATGTTCGCAAGTTCGCACGCTTACGGAAGGGGTCATTCGCGTCACGAAAAATCCCTGCAAATCAAGCCCTCCGACGGACTTGAACCGTCGAACCCCTCCCTAACCATGGATGACTCGAGTTGCCGCGAACGCGGTCAACTTTCGCGCTCATGAAGCCAGTTCCCCTGCATCTGCGCTCGGTCAGCCGCGCAGCGTTACCTCCCCGGCGATCCCTGAGTCGCCCACAGAGTCCTCCCACCTAACCCCAGAACCGATCCCAAGGGCCCCTCGGCGGAGACGGTGGTGACCTTGCATCGCGGGCGCGCCACTTCCAAGGAGGCTTCCGGCTGTGGGGGAAGCTCGAGCGGGGCGAGCGGGTACTCCCGTTCGGCGGCGATCCTGAGCGGCGTCCGGCTGGTCGTCACGATCCGCAGCTCCGGGCAGCAGGAGCGCCGTCCTTTCGTGGGCGAGCTCACGCAGTCCGGCTACGCTTCGCGCACGGGTTCGAGTTCTGGCTTCGATCCGATCCTCGACGGTCTCGAGAGACTTCGGAACGCGACCTGACGCTCGGTGCGCCGGCCCAAGCGGCCGACCTCCGGTGCGCGTACCGCCTCCGAACGGGTTGGCGAGCGGCATCCCGGTGGCCCGTGCTTAGGTAGTGGCCGGAGTGGACACAAGTAGAATACAAGTTCCCGACAAGGCTGTTCGGCGAGGAGGAGAGCATGGCTGAAGAAACGGCGGGCGCAGGAGAGTCGACGCGCGCTGGTAGGAGTGGGCGCGGCGCCGAGGGGGCGGGCGGGGCGAAGTCGCCCCTCAAGACGGAACGGGGCACGACCCGGATCGAGGACATCGTCGTCACGAAGGTGGCGGCAATTGCCGCGCGTGAGACGCGGGGCGTGCACGACCTGGGCGGCGGTGCAGCCCGCGCGCTCGGAGCCGTCACGGAGCGTGTCGGAATGTCTGACGAGCGCTCCCGTGGAGTCTCGGTGGACGTCGGCGAGCGGGAGGCGGCGGTCGATCTCACGCTCATGATCGAGTATGGCGAGTCGATTCCGCAGGTGGCGGACGCCGTTCGCGAGAACGTGATCACGCGGATCGAGGGCATCACTGGGCTCTCGGTCGCCGAGGTCAACATCGTCGTCAACGACCTCTACTTCCCGGGCGACGACGTGCCCGAGGAGTCCCGCGTCAGCTAGAGGACAGGTCCGGATGCCGGCGCGCACGCGTGCTTCCCAGCCGCCGCGGCCGGTTTCGGCTGCGCCCTCAGTGCGAGCACACCTCGCCCGCCTCGCGCTGGACGCTGCGCTCGGCGTGGACGGGGTTGTCTCCTCGCACGCCGGGCCACGAGGAACGCGGGTCACGGCAGATGGCGGGGAGCGGCTTCCGGGCGTGCTGGCGATAGCGCTCGCCGGGGGCGGGTACGGGGTCGAGCTCCATCTCGTGACCGAGGTCGTCCCGCTTCCCCAGCTCGCCGATCGCGTTCGCTCGCGGGTCGCGCGGGCCGCCTCGTCGGCCGGCCTCGCCGACGTGCTCGGGCCGGTGGACGTCACTATCGAAGACGTTGTGATGCCGAACGAGGTGAGCGAGAGGTGATCCTCCTGCTCCGGGCCGTCGCCCGCTTCGTCGTGCTGGTGCTGCTCGTCGCGCTCGCGCTCGCGGGCCTCGCGGTTGCGGTCTTCTCGATACAGGGCGGCGACAAGCCCCTGAGCCTGCCCGGCCTTGCCCAGCACATCCGCCTGACCGAGGTCGAGGAGACCGTGGGCGACTACTTCGATCGGCTCGAGGCGGACGGCCCGCTGGCGAAGACCTCGGCATTGGCGGGGGCCGGTGCCGTGCTCGCCGGGGTGCTGCTCCTCCTCGGCACTCTCGCGCCTCGGCGCGAGCGGTTCATCACCTTGGACGATGGTGAGGCCGCCGGGACGCTCCGAGCGCGCCGGGGTACGCTCGCCGAAGTGGCCGAGGCGCTCGCGGAGCAGGCCCGCGGCGTCACCGAGGCGAAGGCGCGCGTGCGCCCGCGAAGCCGCCTGCGGAACGGCCAGCTTCGGCTGACGGTCTCGCATCCGCGGAACCACCAGGAGCACGAGGTCGAGGAGCGTGTCCGGAGTGCCGTCTCGCCCCTCGTCGAGTCGTCCGGGCTCAAGCCGTGCGTGGAGGCGAAGGTGGGCAAGCGGGGAGCAAGGGTCGAGTGATAGTCCGTCAGAGCCTCCGCGAGCGACGTTCGCCGCTTGTGCTCCTCGGGCTGCTTCTGCTCGTGCCCGTCGCGCTCGCGCTCATCTGGTACGGAGCGATGCTCGTAGCGCTCGCGTTCAAAGCGCCGCCGGAAACGGTAAACGAGATCAGCGGCTATCGCGACGCCTACGACTTCCTGGCAAGCCTCGAGGCCGGCGACGTGACCGGGAGAGTTCGTTTGATCGCCAGCCTGGCCGGGCTGGCCGCCTTCGTGGTCTTCAGCTTCCTCGCCTGGAAGCAGGTCCCGCGGCCGTACCTCGCTCGCGGCGAACTCGCCCTGAGCGAGGGCAGGCGCGGAACCTCGACGGTGGAGCCGCGCGCGGTCGAGCGGGCTGCCGAGGTCGCAGCCCGCGCGCATCCATCGATCAGCGACGCGATGGGTCGATACGGCGAGGATGGGGTCGAGGTGGACGTCGACCTCAAGCGAGTAGGCGACGTGGCAGGCACGCTGCGCGAGGTTCAACGTCGCGTCGGCGAGTCTCTGCTCCGGCACGACCTGCCCGAAGTGCCGGTGAGCGTGACGCTCACCGGCTTGGAACGACAGCGACGAAGGGAGCTCGAATGACAACGACCCAGTTCGCAGCGACTCTCGGATTCGCCTTCGTGGTGACCTGGATCGCTTTCGGCTTCGGCTCAGCGGTTCTCTGCCTGGTCGGCGCGGCCGTCTTCTATGCGGCGGCACTCGTCCTGCGCGGCGACATCGACCTGGCCGACGTGCAGCGACGTCTCGGCGGCCGCGGAGGCAGAGTCAGACGACCGTCCACGCAGCGGGGAGGTGGCGCTTGACCGCCAGCCGTCACGAACAGCCCTAGATGGTTGATCGGTACACGGCTGGCGCGTGGTCAGATCGGCCAGCCCGAAGCCGGGACGAGTGCCGCAACGGCAAACAGAGGCGAACGTACGCAACGCGACGGTGCGCGAGTGGGAGGATGACCCGCTCTCACCTGTCTCCTACGGGTCACTGCGGCAGTCGCTCCGCGTCGATGGGGTGAAGGAGTTCCCGCGGCGGCTGTGATGGCGCAGGCGATGCGGCCGGCCGGGATCGAGGCTCACCCACACGAAGACGGCGAGTCCGGCCGCGAGGACGAATGCCCAGCGGGCGTGGGCAGCCGTCCAGCGTGGATCCTCGGGGCCCGGTACGAGCAGCGCCCACCGGTGGGGCAGCAGGGCGGGGAGGCCGAAGAGGACGAGCACGGCCGGGCCGGCCGCGACCCCGCCCGTTGCCAGGCGTCGAGCTACCGGGGCCTTGCCGCCGTCGCCACAGGGCGACGGCGTCTCCGGCGCGTTCTGACCTCGCAAACCTGACCAAACTCGTCCCAGCGCTCGCTCTTGGGGTTCGTACGTCTCAAGGCGGAGGCACACTGGCGCAGGCGAACTGCCTGGGAATGTTCCCCGACGACAGGCTACGCCCGACGCATGATTTGGCAGGACCCACCCGACGACGTGCTGGTGGGCGCGGACCCACGTTTCCGTGGACGGATATCGCCGCGCGTGCCGAGCGGAGCCTGCGCCGTGTGCTTGATTTTCGGCGCGCGGAGTCCATACTCGTGTCCCGCAGCAACGCCCTCCTAAGGAGGTTCGAGTGGCCGCGAGACACGTCTTCTTGGTCCTGGTCCTCGCTGCAGTGCTCGAAGCGGGATGTGGCGGCGGCTCAGCAAGCCCGGTCGGCCCCTTTAGCCGAGATCGGAACGATGACGCTCGCCACAGGCACCGTGGACGACGCTGACCTGAAGTTCTTCGACTTCTGCGATCCCGTGATCCTGAAGCCCGGCGAGTACAAGCGGTCGTGTGCCATTCCTCGCGTCAGCCAACTGTTCGTCGGGTACGGAGACTTCGAGCCAACACGAAAGGCGATTGAGTTGGACTCGAAGCAGTCGAAGTGGGACTTATGGATCGACGGTCGCCGCGTCGACCTGCTGGCGTTCGGCACCTCTGACCGCACGTTATTCGCCTTCCCCGCGGCCGGAGGGAAGGACGTGATCCTCCGCGAGTGAGGGGGTGATCCTCGTGGACGTGACCCCTGGCGAGCACACGATCCGGTACCGCAAGCAGCACGCGTCCCACGGAACTACTGACGCTACATGGACTTTCACCGTCCCGGAGATCTGAAGGCACGTTGCCGCCAGCACCAACTCGATTTACTCGCCCTTTCCCGCCTAAGTAGCTGGCGGAGCCAGAACCGCGGTCCACGCCAGCGCGGGACTGGGTCCGAGCTGCCTCGCCTGGGATCAGCGTCCGTAAATGTCCCCTGACGCACGGGTGGGTCGCGCGCGGCAGACGGCCCGTGGCGGGGCGATAGACTTCCCCGGCGTGGCGATGCTCCAGACTCGGCAGTGGGACGACTCGTTTGCTGCCCGAACGCGCGGAGGGGTGGGCGAGGGGATTGCCGATGTCCTCGCGTTGCTGGGGATTCCGGACCTCATCTCGTTCGCCGGCGGCTTCCCGGACCCGCGGACGTTCCCGAGCGAGCGTGCCTCCGCGCTGCTGGTCGAGTTCGCCGAGGCGGGCGACGCGAGCGCCTTCCAGTACGCGCCGACCCGTGGGCTTGCCGGGCCGCTCGACGCGCTGGCCGGGCGGATCGAGGCGCTGCAGGGCCGCCGGCCGGCCGACGACGAGCTGCTGGTCACCAGCGGCGCGATCGAGGCGCTCGAACTGGTCGGCAAGGCTTTTCTCGACCCTGGTGACCTCGTCGTCGTCGAGGGGCCGACCTACCTCGGGGCCCTCATGGCGTTCCGCGGATTCGGTGCCGAGATCGTGGCGGTGCCGATGGACGACGAGGGCCTGCAAGTGGACGAGCTCGAGCGCCGCCTCGCCGCAGGCTTGAAGCCCAAGCTGCTGTACACGATCCCCGACCATCAGAACCCAGCCGGGGTCAGCCTCTCCGCTGAGCGTCGCGAGCGGCTCGTCGACCTCGCCGCTCGCCACGGCTTCCTCGTCGTCGAGGACGTCGCGTACCGGGAGCTCGGCTTCGGCGGGGAGAGCGCGGCGAGCCTGTGGAGCCTGGCGCCGGACGTCGTCGTCCAGGCGGGGACGACCTCGAAGACCTTCTTTCCCGGTGTCCGGCTCGGCTGGGCGGCGGCGCCGGCGCAGGTGTCCGCGCAGCTCGTGTCGGCGAAGCAGAACACCGACCAGTGCGCGGGCGCGCTTGGCCAGCGGCTGTTCGAGGAGTACGCCCGCCGGGGGTGGATCGACGAGCAGCTGGCCGAGTCGCGCGCGCTCTACCGGGGCAAGTGCGATCGCCTGGTCGCCGCGCTCGAGCGGACGATGCCCGAGGGGACGCGCTGGACGACGCCGGAGGGCGGGTTCTTCTCGTGGTTGACCCTGCGGGAAGGAGGCGACGCTGTCCTGTTCGCGAAGCGGGCCATCGAGCAGGGCGTCGGCATCGTTCCGGGCACGCTGTTCTTCCCGGACGGTCGCGGCGCGGATCAGGTTCGGCTCTCCTTCAGCCTCGTCGACGAGTCGCTGATCGACGAGGGGGTCGAGCGGCTCGCCGCGCTCCTATGAGTGACTCCGACCGCTACTTCGCGGCGAACGAGGCTACGCAGGGCACAGGGGCCGGGACGTTCGTCGCCTGGGCGGACCTGACCCCGATCCAGATCGGGCCTGGCCTGAAGTTCATGCCGGTGCTCGGAGAGAACGTGATGGTGAGCTTCGTCCGCTACGAGCCGGACACCGAGGCGCCGCTGCACTGGCACGAGGAGGAGCAGATCGCCTTCGTGCTCGAGGGCGAGTTGGAGTTCGAGGTGGCCGGCGAAGTGCGGATCCTGCGCCCCGGCGAGGCTGTCGTCATCCCCGCGAACGTCCCGCACGGCGCCCGCACGCGCGAGGGTCCATGCCTCCAGGTGGATGTGTTCCAGCCGCCGCGCCGCGGGCTGCTCGAGGCCATGGGGCGGGTTCCGCCCGACTAGGTGGAGCTGGCTCTCGAAGGGCGGCGCGCGCTCGTCACGGGCGGGTCGAAAGGGCTCGGCTACGCGATCGCCGAGGAGCTCGTGCGGGAGGGGGCACGAGTCTCGATTTGCGCCCGGAACGAGGACGAGGTGCTCGGGGTTGCACGCGAGCTCGGTGTCGTACACGCCCAGGTCGCCGACGTCACCGATCCCGAGCAGGTGCGGGACTTCGTCGCCCGCTCGGCGGAGGCGCTCGGTGGCATCGATGCGCTCGTGAACAACGCCGGCCGCGCGCATCCTGGCGGCTTCGAGACACTGAGCGACGAGGACTGGGTCGCCGACCTCGACGTCAAGCTGTTCTCGCTCATCCGTTGCTCCCGCGAGGTGATCCCACATATGCGTGCGGCCGGCGGCGGTCGCATCGTGAACATCGGCGCCATCTACGGCCGCTATCCGGATCCCGTGTTCTTCGGCACGTCTGTGAACCGGGCCGCGGGCAACTCGTTCACGAAGACGCTCGCATTGGAGCTCGCCAAGGACGAGATCCTCGTGAACGGGGTGAACATCGGCTACGTCGTCACGCCACAGTGGGACAACATCCACCGCCGGCGCGCGCCGGAGCTGTCCCGCGACGCGTTCTTCGCGCAGCTGGCCGCGGCGGAGGTTCCGCTCGGTCGCTTCGGCAACCCGGACGAGGTCTCAGGCCTCGTGGCGTTCCTCCTCAGCGACCGGGCGAGCTACATCACCGGCGCGTCGATCGACGTCGCCGGCGGCATGGGGAAGTACGTGTGACCGCTCTCGGGCAGCAGGAGCGGTTGGTCTAGTGTCACGCGGTGTTTCTCTCCGGCCGATCACTGATGCGAATCGGGAAGCGGTTGAGGCCCTTGACGTAACGCCGGATCAGGGACGGTTTGTAAGCGGTGTCCGCGAGTCGATTCTCGAGGCGGCGCAGGAGCCGGACGCTCAGGCCCTCTACTGGGCGATTTATGCCGAAGAGACGCCGGTCGGGTTCGTGATGATCGCCGACGAGGTCGGCAGCCCCGACTACATCGCCCATTTTCTCTGGAAGCTGCTCATCGACGAGCGCCACCAGCGACGAGGCTTCGATACAGCAACGCTCGACCTGATCGTCGAGTACTTCCGGAACCGGGGCGTCGGCACGATGTGGACGAGCTCCGGACTGGGCGAGGGCAGCCCGGTCACGTTCTACGAGCGATATGGCTTCAAACGAACTGGAGATTTCCACAGCAACGAGACCCTGCTCCGGCTGGAGATCTCCTAGAACCAGCGCGGCCGACGAGCCGACGAGCCGACGAGCCGACGAGCCTCAACTCAGCGTAAGCGCCCTTGACTGGGCCAGCGTTCCGGAATGACGCCAGACGCCAGGGTGCGTCAAGCGTTTTCGCGCGCGTCATCTTTTTCACCGCCGCGGCCGGCTCGTCGTGTCCCCTGGTCGCAGCGGCGGTGACTACCGAACCGCATGGGTTTATTGTGGGTCGATCAGGGGACTGCTGCGGTATCCCGATTAGCGAGGAGAAGGGGGTCACGATGAAGGTTCGGCTTGCGCGCGTCGCCGCGGTAGTCGGCGTCGCTGCCGTGGTTGCCGTGGTTGTCGCTGTCGCAGCGTCGCCTAGTGCTTCCGCTACGAAGACGATTCCGCTCAACCTGTCGCTCGACAAGGTCACCGTCTCGGCGACGGTCACCGTCGGGACGACGACGATTGAGAACGGTCAGCTGGTCGTGAACGGCACGGTAAGCGGCAGTGCAACCGTCCTCGGCATCTCCGCCACCATTCCGAGTCAGTCGGTCACCCTGACCGCCAACGCGACCTGCCAAGGTGGCACGGGAACGTTGACCCTCACGACATCCTCGCTCACCGCGAACTTGTCGACAGGGCAAACGCTCACGCTGGCGCCGGCGACCGTCACTGTGAGCGCGACCTGCGGGACGACGGCGACTTTGACGCTGACAGCGGCGCCCGTTACCGCGACGCTCTCCGACGGCACGTCGATCGCGACCTCCGAATGCAGCGTGACGGTTTCGTCCCCCGCGGGGACCACGCTCGGCAGCAACATCTGCCAGGTGCAGCAGCTGATTTGCAAGCTCGCAGATGCGATCGCCTCCGGGTCGCCGACCCAAGCGATCTCGCTACTGAGCCGCACTCTCAGCAAGGTGCAGGCGACGACGCTCGGCTAACAGCGTTCCACTGCTGGGGCCGCCCGCGCGCCGGGCGGCCCCAGCGGCCCGAGAGGCTCGACGCCCGCCGAGCGTTCGACGTTGGCGTAGTCCTGAGCTGCCGGGGGACTCGTCCGGCTGGTCGAGTGTTCGTGCTGACGCCTGGTGACGGGTGGGCGGTCGGCGGGTGTGGCTGGGGGCGCGGCTGGCGCGGGGTGCCGCCCGGAGGGTGGCCCCCCGCGCGGCCGGGTCGCGGCGCTTCGCGCGGGTGCTCTTCCTTTACTTGAATTAGCAACGTAACTCGGGAGGGCGCGGGGGCTGTGCCGGGCGGGGTTTGCCTCGCCCAGTAGATGCTGGGTTTCGACGCTCTGGGCCTGGGCTGCGGCTTGTCGGGGGCTGTCCGCTGTAGTCGCTAAGGTGAGACTAGTGGTGGACTTCCGTTCCGAGCGTATGGAGACGCCAGAGGGTCGGGGGATCGCCCGGCGCGGCTGGGACGCCTACGCGGGCGCGGTTGGCAAGGTCACGTCTCCGGCGCTGAAGCCGCTCGTGCACATGTATGCGGCGGGGAGCATTGTTGATCTCGTCGGCTTCTGGGCGGTCTGGCATCTGGAGGGCGGGTTCGAGGGCTTGCAGCGGATGGGGATGAGCCGGGCGAGTATCTATCGGCGGGTCAAGTTGTTCCGGTTGGCGTTCGGTGCGCATCCGGATGAGTTCGAGATGCCGGGGATCACGCTCGATCTAGTGGCGTTCCGAGAGGGCTGGGCGGAAAAGAAGAAGGCGAAGGCCGCGGCGAAGTCGCAGTCCTGAGACTGTCCGTCCGGGCCGCTCGGCATAGTCTCTTGGATGAGACTACGGACTGAGTCGCTCTGGGCGCTCTCGCTCTATCCGGATGCCGGGGAGGGTGGCGGCTGTCTGGCGGTGCCGCGCCGGGTAGCGCCTTCCGGTGGGCCGCCGGATGGGGAGCGGGCGGCGGAGGAAGCGGGGAGGCGGGCGCGGGCGAAGATCCGCCGCTATGCGGCCGCGAATCGGTTGAACCGGCTCGGGACGGTGACCTATCGGGGTGAGGGCTGCCACGAGCCGCTGGGGCTGCGGGAGGATCTGGCTGGCTTCTTTCGCGAGCTGCGCGCCGGGATGGACGCGGGCCGGTTCGCGTATGTGTGGGTGCCGCAGTGGCATCCGGGCGGGCATGGCCTGCACGCGCATTTCGCTGTGGGGCGGTTCGTGGGGCGGACGTTGATCGAGCGTGCCTGGGGTCATGGGTTCGTGCACATCAAGCTGCTGGACGGGTTGCCGGTCGGCTCCGGATCGCTCGGGGAGGCACGGCTGGCAGCACGCTATTTGGCCCGCTATGTGGGCCGGGAGGTGGAGGACGAGCGCCGGCTGGCGGGGCTTCATCGCTACGAGGTCGCGCAGGGGTTCCAGCCGGCGAAGGTCGAGTGCTACGGCAAGAGCGCCGGGGACGTGATCGAGCGCGCCTCCGGCTTCATGCGCTCCGCACCGGAGCGGGTTTGGTTGTCGTCGAGTGTGGAGGGGTGGCGTGGGCCGCCCGCCTGCTGGGCGCAGTGGAACTGAGGATCTGAAGGCCCGCGCGGTTGCGTGGGTCGAAGCTACTTGCGTGGTCCAGGGCGTGGTAGTGCGCGGGTTTCTGTGTATCTGACTGGTTCGTCCGGTGGGGTCGTGACGATCGCGGCGTAGCCGCGGTCGGAGCGATTCCGCCGGACGGCCCGGAAGGAGCACCGATGATGGGCGACATGGAGATCCCGGACGAGCTGATCGATCAGCTGCTCGGGGAATATGAGGGGCCGGAGCAGTTGACCGGCCCGGACGGGTTGATCAACCAGCTGCGCAAGCGCCTGATCGAGCGGGCGGCCGGCGCCGAGCTGGATCAGCATCTCGGCTACCGGCCGGGTGCGGAGCCGCCGGAGGAGCAGCCGAATCGGCGCAACGGGACATCGTCGAAGACGTTGCGGACGGTCGACGGGCCGGTCAGGGTCGAGCTGCCTCGTGACCGTGACGCCTCGTTCGAGCCGCGGATCGTGCCCAAGCACGCCCGCTCCTTCGACGGCTTCGACGAGCAGATCCTCGCGTTGTACGCCGGCGGGATGACGACCCGTGAGATCCAGCGGCATCTGCGCGAGCTGTACGCCGTCGACGTCTCGGACGGGCTGATCAGCGAGGTGACCGCCTCGATCCAGGACGACGTGCGTGCCTGGCAGACCCGGCCGCTCGAGGAGCTCTACGTCGTCGTCTACCTGGACGCGCTCCGGGTCGCGATCCGCGATCAGCAGGTCGTCAGGAAGAAGGCCGTCTACGTCGCGATCGGCGTCACCCTGGAGGGCGAGCGGGACGTGCTCGGTCTCTGGATCGAGAAGAGCGAAGGCGCTCGCTTCTGGACGAGCGTGCTGACCGAGCTCCGCAACCGCGGCGTCAAGGACGTGCTCTTCGTCTGCACCGACGGGCTGAGCGGCTTCCCGGAGGCGATCGACGCCGTCTTCCCGCAGGCGGTCAACCAAACCTGCATCGTCCACCTCGTCCGCCAGAGCCTGCGCTACCTCTCCTGGAGGGAACGGAAGAGCTGCGCCGGCGAGCTGCGCCGGATCTACACCGCAGCCGACGCGGACGCCGCCCGGCAGGTGCTCGATGAGCTCACCGCCAGCTGGGCGGACAGCAAGACGCGCACCGCCGCGCTCCAGGTCTGGGACCGGGCCTGGGAGCGGGTCATCCCCTTCCTCGCCTTCCCGGAGGAGATCCGCCGCATCGTCTACACCACCAACACCGTCGAGAGCCTGCACATGCAGATCCGCAAGACGATCAAGACGAGAGGACACTTCCCCAACGACGACGCCGCACTGCGGCTGATCTGGCTCTCGATCCAACGCGCCAGAAACTCATGGAAGACCTGTTACAACTGGACAACCGCGATGGCCGTCCTACGCATCCACTTCGGAGACCGCATCCCCGACAACACCTAACCACCCCCGATACACAGAAAAACGCGCAGGCTCCAGGGCGTCCCGGTCAAGCTCTCCGACCCGCTCACGCTCGCGAAGGCGGCGGAGATTCTCGCTCAGGGCCGCCAGACCGGCGTTAGCCGCGATTCATCGAAGCGGTTGTAGCCCTGCCGTCCCGGGCCGACCACAACCGAGTCGACGACGGTCGCGACCAGGGCGTGCTGTTGGCTCAGGTCGAGCGCATCCCACTCGGCGCGTAGCTTCTCGCTGTTACCGAGGTAGTCGTCGAGCACGTTTGTCCGCGAGACCTTCGCAAGCTGCTTCCGTGCGGCGGTCAGGCGCTGCTCGATCGGTTTGCGGGCGGCCATCCATTCCTGCATCGAGAACTGCCGCTGCCCGTAGGCGGCGGCGAGCTCGTCCAGCTGCGCCTGCGCTTGTTCGGCTTCCTTCCACCAGCGTTGCGCATCCGGCGCCTCCCGCTGCCGCCGCTCCTGGCTGCGCTGCAACTCGGGCGAGTCGAGCCGATGCAGGGCGGCCTCCATCACGAACGCCTCGACCTGGTCGGCGTTGATGTAGGTCTTGCCGCAGCCGGAGAAGCCCGGCCCCTTCGCGCACGCATAGCGGCGCTGCCCGCCCGCACGGGGCCGCGCGACAAGCCGCTCGCCGCAGTGGCTACAGGCAAGGATCCCGCCAAGCAGGTAGCGGCGTGCGGTCTTGTTCGTCCTGCGCTCCGGGTTCGCGAGCAAAGCCCTGATCGCCGCGCCGTCCTCGACGCTGATCAGGGCGGGCCACTCCGCGTTCGCCACGATCTCGCCATGATGAGCACGCTGGCCGCTCACCCGCGGCGAGGCAAGCATCCGCCGCAAGCTCTGCGGCGACCACAGCCCACCACTCGCAGACGGCACCGCTCGTTCGTTCAAGTCGCGCGCAATCGAGCGCAGCGGCTCCCCCGCAAGCAGCCGCTTCGCGCAGTCCGCGACCACCGCCGCCTCCGCAGGCCGCACCGTCAGCTTGTCCGCCTCATAGCCGTAGGGACGGCTCCCGCCACCCGAGACCTTCCCCTTCGCCGCGATCTCCGCGTGCTTGCGCCGGATCCGGCGGCTCTTGTCGTCGCTCTCCTTCTTCGCCACAGCACCGAGAATACGAGCCTGAAACTGCCCATCCGCCGTCGTCAGGTCAATGTCGCCGCTCACCGAGGCGACGTTCGTCAACCGCAACCGACCGCACAGCTCGATGAACGACTCCAACTCGCTCGGCTGCCGGTGCAAACGATCCAGGTCGTAGACCAGCAACCCGTCGATCGTGCCCGCCTCGAGATCCTCCAAGCTGCGCACGTACTGCGGCCGCTTCCTGCCGCTCCACGCGCTCACATCATCGTCGACGTACTGCTCCACAACCCGCCAGCCCTTCCGCTCAGCCAGCCGCTCACAATCCTCGATCTGCCGCGCCACACCCAAACCATCCCCCTCACGATCAGACGAGATCCGGGCATAGATCCCAGCCCGAACAGGAGCAACAGCCATTCAGGGAACATACACAAACACTCGCATGCGCGAGAGTCCTGTCGCCTGATTCGAGGTGTCGCGGCCGAACCTGCTGACAGCGGAGACGATCACACCGATGCGACATGTGGAGGGAGTGATCAGCGATGCAGCAGGGACAAGTCTTCGAGCTCAAGAAGCGGGCGGTCGACGGCAGCCCGGTCTGGGCGTACCGGTACCGGACCGACGGTCCGGGTTCGAGACGGTTACAGCGGGGAGGCTTCTCCTCCGAGCGTGACGCGGCGGAAGCACTCGAACGGTCGCTCGAACATCTCCTTCGGCAGAAAGGCGTCGGCCGCACGCTGACGCTGAAGGAGCTCGTCGAGGAGTACCTCGCCCAATACGACGCGGAACCGGAGACGATTGACAAGCTCTGCTGGCTGCTCGCCGAGGCTGTTCGTGCCTTCGGCGGCCGCCGCCTTCCTGAACTTCGGTCGCAAGAGATCGCGGCCTGGCGGATGACGATCTCACCCGGCCACCGTTTCGAGGCAACCCAGGCGCTGCGGCAGGTGCTCGCACGCGCAGTCGTCTGGGGAATGATCGACTCCAACCCGGCCAAGCACGGAGTCGACAACCCGCAGCGTCGGCGCACCGAGAAGCGACCGTTCGAGTCATGGGCCCAACTCGACCAGCTCGCCGCGCGCCTCGGACCGCGCTACGGGCCACCGGTCCTGTTCGCGGCCGCGACCGGGTTACGGCCCGGAGAGTGGATGGCGCTCGAGCAGCGCGACATCGACCGTCAGGCGCGAGTCGTCTACATCCGCCGCGCACTCAGAAACGGCCGGGTCAAGAGCACCAAGACCGAGGGGAGCATCCGCGCGGTGCCGCTGCAGGCCATCGCGCTCGCAGTGCTCGACCAGCTCAGAGCCGACCGCGAGACTCAGCTTCTCTTCCCCTCGGCCCGCGGCGGTTACTTCGACCTCCACAACTTCCGCAACCGCTACTGGAAACCCGCCCAAATCGCGGCGGGCATCGTGCCGCTGCGCCGCGTCTACGATCTCCGCCACACGTTCGCAACCTTCGCGCTCCGCGCCGGCATCTCAACCTTCGACCTCTCGCGCTACATGGGAGCCAGCCTGACCATGATCGACCGCCACTACGGCCACCTCGCCCGCGACGGACGCGAGCACGCAATCCGGCTCCTCGACAGCTACGCGGGCATCAAAGCCGCCGACGTCCAAGACTTGGACGTCGGATGGACGCCGAAGCTGCCGATCGTCGCCGGTCACGACAACGGAAGCAGCACCTGAGCAGGATGAAGTTGAAAGCCCTCTGACGGACTCGAACCGTCGACCCCCTCCTTACCATTTCAGGCGTGGTACTTGCGTCCACGGCCGGGCACGCGCGATCATGTTTCTCCTGCAAATCGAGCCTTCGATGCACTTCTGGGGTGCCCGCGTGTGCCCGCGCGTGCCCTAGCCGATGTACCCGTCTCGTACCCGAGCCGCGTTGTCTGTTCTTAAAATAGGCAACGCTGAGCGACCGTGTTCGGAAACACGAGATGTGGGCGCGAGATCGGTGCTCGCACGATGCCTGGAACTACCTCGGCTTCGGGATTCACTAGTTTGGATCGGCCCGCGAGCGGCAATAACGGGGTCGCGGGTCGCTCAAACAGGAGCGGCCGAGGAAAGAGGGGGAAGAATGGGAAGGCTCAAGCTCGCGCTCGGGTTCGCCGCGACCGTCTCGGTCGTCGCGACGGCCGGGGCGCTCGCGACGCATGGACCGGACGCGGAGGTGACGGTCGGCAGCAACGACGCCGTCATGCTGCAGAACAAGCAGAATGAACCCGGGGTCGCGATCAATCCGATTGATCCCAACATCGTCGCAGCAGGGGCGAACGACAACATCGACCTCGAGGCCTGCAACGTTGGGGACGACACGAGATGCCCGTTCACCGCGGGCGTCGGCGTGTCGGGCGTCCAGTTCTCGACCAATGGCGGAGCAAGCTGGGTTCAGCCGACGTACACCGGTTACTCGGCGCGGAACTGCCTCGGCGTCGCGGGGACGGCGACCGACACGTGCGCGCCGAATCCCGACGGGGATATCGGTACGCTGCCCAACTACTTCGAGAACGGCCTGGTCTCCAGCGGCGACCCGATCGTCGCTTTCGGGCCCCAGCGCGATGCGAGCGGCGACTTCTCGTGGGAGAACGGCTGGCGGCTCTACTACTCGAACATCGCGACGAACTTCTCAGCTGAGCGCGACGAGCAGGTGTTCAAGGGCTTCGGCGCGATCGCCGTCTCTCGCCTCGATGAGGAGAACTTCGCCGGGGCGCTCGCGGGCGACAACGACGCCTGGTTCGACCCCGTGATCGTGACCAAGCAGAACGCGGCCCTCTTCTCCGACAAGGAGGTCGTCTGGGCCGACAACGCGGAGTCGAGCCCGTTCTTCGGGAACGTCTACGTCTGCAGCGTCGCCTTCCGAAGCATCGGCGGCGCTCCCGAGCCGGTCGTCGTCTCTCGCTCGACCGACGGCGGCGACACATGGGAGACGCGGCAGCTCACGTCGGCCGCGAACACCAATCTCGGGCAGGGGCGGCAGGGGTGCACCGTGCGCACCGACAGCGAAGGCGTCGTCTACGTCTTCTTCTCGTCCGCGGACAAGAAGAAGGACAATCCGCCGTTCTTCGACTCCGCCCAGCTGCTCGCCCGGTCGTTCGACGGCGGTCGGACCTTCGAGCGGCCGTTCAAGGTCGCGGACGTGCAGGAGTGCGGTCGCCTCGACCCGGTCCAGGGCCGGTCCACCTTCGACGGCGTCGCGGGGGCCCGGACGAACAGCTTCCCGAGCGTCGACATCGCGAACGGCGCGCCGACCGGGGCGAACGCTCCCGACACGATCGTGCTGACGTGGTGCGACGGGCCGACGCCCTCGAACACGGCGCTGGGGCCGAACGAGCAGGCGCTCGTGCAGGCTTCGGCGGATAAGGGCGAGAGCTGGACTGCGCCGGTGAACGCCGCGCCGGCGGGCGACCGGCCCGACTTCCCGGCGATTGCGATCTCGCCCGACGGGACGGACGTCTACCTCACGTACATGAACTTCTTCCAGCCGTGGCAGTCGTCCGTTCTTACTCCGGCGCGGACGATGGAGGGCGTCGTACGGTATGCGCCGCTCGTCGGCACGGGCTTGGGCGCGTTCGTCGACAAGCACCGCGGCGAGGACGGCGACGCGCGCGGCTCGACGACGAACAGCCTCGCCGCAGAGTTCCTCGGCGACTACAACTGGGTCTCGGCGACGAACTCGTTTGCGGTCGCGGTCTGGAACGACGTCCGCGACGCGGCGAGCTGCGCCGTGATCAACACGTACCGGCAGAACCTCGTCACCGGGACGACGCCGAACCCGCGGCCGGCGCCGCAGCAGCAGTGCCCGGTCGGCGCCGACACGTTCGGCAACTCCGACATCTACGGAACCGTGGTGACACCGTAGGCCGAGTCGTTTCGTGCTGGAGGGCGTGACCGCCCTCCAGCACGCTCGCCGGATCGAGGGAGCGAGGGTCGGCCGCGCCGCGACATGGGCGAACCACCTCCACCATCCCCTCGAGAGCGGCGCGTTCGGGCGCCGTCTCGTTGTGCCTGGCTTGGTTCTGCGGAGCACGAATTTCGCGACGGCACGCTAACGGTCGTCGAGATGCGGCCGAAGCTCCGCCACGGCGAGCGCGAAGAGCCGTAGTGCGGCCCGGCCGCCCGACGACATCCTCGCTGGTGGCCCAGCGCCGCCTGCGCTTCGTGCCAGGCCGAACCGAGCTCGAGCCGATTGCATCGCGGCCGACCGCCCCTCAAGCGGAACCTCCACATCGCCCGCCTTGCCCGGCTGCCGTTGTCCCCCAGCGAGTTCGGCTTCGTCGCCACCTCACCGGCTGCTGCGCCAAGTGCGACGCGTATGCGGCTGGCTGCCTCGCGTGAGACCGCGGGGCAAGCACTTCTCTAGCGGAGACAGGTGGTCACCGTCGCGCCAGTTTCGGCAACATCAACCACCCGTTTGAGGCACCTTTCGACTCTGGGGGCTGCGATTGCGGGTCTCCACCAGGGTCGCGCTGGGTCGCGCGTGCCCGCGAGTGATCCACCCTGGGTTCGTGGTTAGTTGGGCCGGATCGGTCGGCCGGCCACCGCGTCAACGGCGACCGAAGGACGCGCTGCCGCGGAATCGGCTGGGAGGCGATAACGACACCTTCCCTAGCGAAGGAGGTGGTCACAACTGCGCCAGCGCTCGCAACATCGATCCCACGTTTGCAGGCGTTTCTGGCTTCGGATCTGCGATCGCCGGTCTCCACCACGCCCCGGAAGCGGTCGCACGTGTCCGCGATTGTCCGCTTGTCCGGAAATGTACCCGTCTCGTACCCGCGAAACGGGTACGCGGCGTCAGGTCAGACAACAGAAAGCCCCATTTGCAGGGGTTTCTCCAACCCCTCTGACGGACTCGAACCGTCGACCCCCTCCTTACCATGGCGGATTCGAGCTCTGCGGAGTTCGCCATGGTCGCCCGTATCGATGGGCTTTTCCTGTACAGCGCCCGCTTCACGCCCTAGAGTTGCCCCTCCTCTGGCAGCCTCGAGACACCCTGGGGGGCCCCGAACCTGTCCCCAGAATCTGTCCCCAAGAGAGACTGCGCAGCTGGTTGGGCGGCCGCCCGATCGCTCCGGCGAACTACCTCGACGCGAGCTCGATCTCGATCAGCGGCAACGACAGCCGGACATCGGCGTCGCTACCGAGATGCGGGAGAGTTGCCCAAGCGTCAAGTTGAGGCAGCCGGCGTCGACGTGTACCCATGGTCGTTCGTGTCGGCTGCTCTCGGTCGTGCTGCACGCTCGATGAGCTGTGAAGACGTCGTGACACCTGGCACGTTCGGAACAGCCCGCCGCTGCACGACTTACCAGAGGGCTAGACACCGTTACCCGCGGAACTCCTTGGGGCTGAATCGACCAGGCCGTAGCCAATTGGCTTGCTAACGTATCTGTGGCAGAGTCCGGTCTTACAGCGATGGCGTTCAAGACAAACCTCACTCCTCTCGCTGACGTCGAGTTCCTCGATGGGGTGTCGCTTGAATGCCTGCGGCGCTTGAACATCACGACCGTCGAGGAGTTAGTCGGCCAGCTTCAAGCCGACCCGGCTGGTGTGGCCCAGCTATTGCATGTCTCCCGCCCGCAGCTGGCGCGGCTCCGCCGCCGCGCGCTGGCGACAGATTCCGAGGCAGTGGCTAGCTTCCTCGAGGCTGACCTCGACTTCGGCGGGCTGGCGAGCGGTGCCGTCATGCGCGTTGGACGTGAGCTTGCCGGCGCACAGGAGCCTGCTGAGTCACTGTTGCCGCTTGGCGCATTGCCCCCTGAGGGCATCGAGGTCGAGGAATGGGCGAGTGTTGAGACCTTCGCCGCGTATGCGGTGCGGATCGTCGGCGAGGCGCCAAGCGGGCCAGCCCTAGTAGCCGGAGCCGCGCAAGCCGAGGCTGAGCCTTCGTCGTGCTTCGTCAAGCTGTCCGACCCGATCCCGCCTACGGCTACGTCGAGGGGCGTTACACGTTCTCGTTCGCGCCGATCCCCGAGCTTGGAGAGGCAGCTGTGAGCGCACCCTCCGTCAAGGATTCGGGCGGCGCCTGGCGTGCTCAGCTTCGTTTCGGCGACGTCTTCCTGACCGTGCTCGCATCGAGTCGCGAACTATTGCTTGACGCGATCCGCGCGTTACGGCCGATCGCCTAGTAGTCCCCTAGCGCCGCCCACCAGGACTCGTTACCTCTCTCTTCCTCGTGCGACTTCGTACGCGACTGGTTTCCCAACTGAGGAGGAAGCTCGTGGCGAGGAAATGCATTCAGCGACGTCTGCGGGTGCGCGTCACTGCGATTTCGGCCGTTCTGATAGCCAGCGGGTCTGTAGTGGCGGCGTCTCTCGGCGCCCCAACAGGACGGCAAGTCGTAGTGACGATCAACCCCGTTCGGCCTTATCAGGCTGGCGATCGGGTCTGGACTGCAGACGCACCGGCAACGACGACCCAGTTCGCGACGGGCTGCCAGCGTGTTCCTTCAACCGGGTATCTCGGTACCAACGCGACGTCGCAGACCACGGCAGAGTACGCGAATCGATGGGATTGGTCATCGGCCTCATCGAATCAATCATTCAGCTGGTGGATCAAGAAGACGGACGGCACAATCCAAGCCTCTGGATCCTCAAGTGGCGGCGGCGGTGGAAGAACCGTTGCCGCGAATATTTACTACTGGCGCGTCCAGAACCAAGGGGGGTCGCCGCAAGCCTGGAACGTCTGCTATGACGTCATCTAGGCTCGGGTAAAGCGTGAGCGGTCGAGTCTGCTCAGGGCACGCCTCGCGGGTGACGCCGCCGGATGACGAGGGCTCACGAACCGTGGCGAGTGAGCACGAATCAAACCCGGACAGTCTCGACCGCCGTCGCGCTAGTGGAACTACCGAGGAAGGATCCATCGAGCGTCCACCGCCGCTTATCCTCGCGCGTCGCTACGGACGTGGTCGGTGATGTAGCGCCGCGAACCAAGGAGCCGCCACGCGACTCAGGCTGCCGAAGTTACTTCTGACCCTCCAGATCGACTCGCATGGTGAAGGCCACCGCTGTGAGCGTCCGAAGGAGCGTCATGCCGAACCGCTTGAGTAGGGTCGTAGTTGCGGCTGCCATTAGTGCCAAGTGCCGTTGTTCCTGCGATCACCCCTGTCGCGCGCGCTGATTTTCAGCCCGGCTACTACACGCACGGGAGCTGCGCTAGAACGGCTGCTTCCAGGGTCGATCCGATCAACTTCGTCTGCTGGGATTGGGGAACGTGGGATCGCGCCGTGAGCCAAACCCAGACCATGCCGGTTGGTTCGATAACAGAGGCGCCTCACAGTACTTCTTCGATCACGGCAACTGTTACAACATGACCGCCGAGCCAGTAACGGTGTTGCTTCCACTCGGTTTCACATTCGCCTTCATCCTATTCATTCAGACACGACTCTTCGCTGCTGCGGGCCGCGGTTGACGGCAACGGAGCCAATGAAAGCGGCTTTGATCATGGCCGACAGAACCTTCGTATCAACCTCGAAAACGGAGGGCACAGTTGGCGTAGCGAGTTCTGGGGTAACCAGAACTTCCAGCAATGTGATGGTGACTACGCCAGCTCAGATGGTTACACCGTATTCAGTCGCGCACACCAGACCAATCATTAAGGGGCGATGAGATGAACGTCGCACCACGATCAAGACTGCGATTTGCGATCACGTCGTTTGTGGCGCTGGCCGCTGGTGCGCTTATCATCGGCTTCACGGGGACCGATGAAGACGGTAGACCGAAGAGCACATTCTCGATAGAGGAAACTCGATCGTTTACGGAAGTTCCTGTCTATTACGCTGGGGATTCGGCCGATGGAGTGCCGTTGGTCGCCGTGCGTCGGCGAAAAGATAGTGCAAATCATGTTGCCTTTATCTACGGCGAGTGTGATGCTCGTGATCATGTCGGATGTGCACCTCCCGGCGAAGTGCAGATCTGGCCCGCGTGCGTTAGGAATCCGGCGCGGTATGCCGGGAACCGCTCGCCGGTTTCGCCGGTTGGTATTTCCACGATAGCGCGGGGAGTGCCCGCAGCCTTGTTCGAAGAGGGGCATCGACTTGAGATTCAGACCGGCACTGCAACCGTGGTGATCTTTGGCCATACGCCGACGTTTGTAGCGGTTCTCACGAAGGCACTGCGTGGCACAAACAATCCGGTTGGGCGAGAGGTCGATCTTCCGGCCCCCGCGCCAGGGGCAATCGAAGGCGGACTAGGCTGTGATGCGTGACTGGCCTGTTCTTAGTTGCCTTGATCGCGCTCGTGGTGGGAGCGGCGGTTGGCAGATGGTAGGCCCCAGTTCTCGCCGGAGCGACGTGGGGGCTCTACAGCGTCGGTCTCGCGGTAGATGCCTGGGGGAGCGGTGTTGGCGATGGTTGGCAATTCGCGGCGCTCGCGGGGCTGGCCGCAGGTTTCCTCGGCTGCGCTCTCGGAGTCCTGCTCCATCGCGGTTTGCGGTTGCGCCGCCGCCACAATCAGACACGAGCGGAGGCAGGTCCGGGTTGAGAATCGGCGACATGCGAAGACGTTGCCGACGCTGTTGCCAAGGGTCTAGCACCCAGTCACCTTCCTCAACCTCTCCATGTCCTCGCGACCGACGAGGTCGGCCGCTCTCCCAAGATCGCGACAGTTGCAAGCGCGCCTGATCGTCGCTCCGAGGCGATTAGCCGGAGCTTCATGAATTCCCTCGAGCCACGTTTGCCGCCGAACTGGATGGAGTTGCTCACGTGCGATGACTTCCGGATGCCGACTACGTTCGCATCGACGACGGTTGGAGAATCCTCGTGGCTGGAGTCGCGGACGCTCTTGTCGTCGATACTGATGGTATGGTGGTCAAACTTCCGCGAAGGCGACCCGGCGCTCGTGCAGAAGACCCTTCAGCGTCTTATAGAGCGCTTGCCCCTCAGTGTCTGACTCGTCCCAGCTCAGTATCAGCATCGTCTGGCGTGGCTGGATCGTCATGAGAAACTTGACTCGTGTCGGGATGGCACGCTGGGGGCGCCGATCGAAGACCAGCTCGGAGTCGAAGCCAACGCCGTGGACGAAGCCAGGACGCTGTTACCTTCGCGCGCACCTCGCGACTAAGCGTGTGTAGCCCCACTCGCATCTTCGACAGGGAAGGAGGTCGCACCTCTGTGAGGGGATACATACGCGTAGATGGCCCGCGCCGAGCGCCCACTAGGCGATCGGGTCGCAATCAGCGGCCTTCGACAACGTGGAGCAGTGCGGCGCCCAAACCCCCGTCGAGTAGCGGAAATGGAGAGGAAATACTATGACCCGAACACTACGCAGCGCAGCGCTAGGTGCAGTCATGGTGGCAGCTTTGGCGACGTGCCTAGCCATTCTTACGCCGCCTGCACGAGCGGCGTCTTGCCTGAACGCCGCCAAGGGTTACGCAACGCATGGCAGCTTGATCGGGACTGAAAGTTTACAGGTCGCCTATATCAACGAGTCTAAATGGACAAGACAATACACCTACGACGCTGATCGACATTACTCAAACGGCGACTGGTCTTACAGCGTGACGGTTTACGGTGGTGGCCCCCATCAGTACGGAACAGCCGGTAATGCATATCGCTATACGGCCATCTTCTCGGCGCTCCAGCAAACATCCTGGTACGTCCAGCAGTATTCCATCTGCTGACAGTAAAAAGGAGAATGCGATGCCTGCCAAGTACAGCAAGCGCCTTTCGATTCTGACCGCTGTGGGATCCGTTTTCATCGTGGTTGCCGCAGCCGTCAGTCGCGGCGAGTCGTCTCCGCAGCGAGCCGCGCCTACCGCATCATACGAAGCGTATAGCGCACCGCAGGAAGTTCAGAATACGACTCCCGCACTGGGAGCGAGGGTCAGGGAACATTTTCCGACATTCGTTGACGGTGGCAGGTGGTCTCTGAGGAGCTTCGAGAATCAGATAGGCGAGGTCTGCGCTGGCGAGAACCATCCTGGGGGAGGGCAAGGTCTTGCCTGCCGAGATCCGGAAACAATGTTCGCGGACCGGCCACTCGTCTACTTCTCCGGCAAGCAACGGCTGTCGCCTGACACTGCGTCGTGGGACAACGCGTGGGTGTGGGGCTGGACCTCTCCGGACGTCGCGCGTCTTGAGCTTCGCTTGAGCAATTGCACTCGGCTTCCGCTTGCTATCAATAACGAGCGGCTCTTCTTCCATGTCATTGGTAAGGGTCTTCTATTGCAGGGGGTGACGCCTGCGCAAATCATCGCCTATAACGCACTCGGTGAGCAGCTGGCGGTAGAACCGACAACGAGCGCGCGTGAGCCGAGACCGAATCTTGATTCCTGCTAAGCCGCCCGATAAAGGCGGGGGTCGCGTCCCATGAGCCGGGGGAATTGAATCGGGCGTAGCCTCCGCGTTGACCTGGAAGTCGACGAAGGAGGTACGCCCGGATGGCGAGCATAGCCCCGAGCGAGCGGCTCCGCCGCCAGCTCGAAGACGTGATCGGCGGCGCCTGCGAGGAGCCTGATCCGATCGAGGCGATCGGCCGGCTGGGTGCGCGGCTGATCTTGCAACAGGCGCTGGAGGAGGAGCTGAGCGAGTTCCTTGGCCGCGAGCGCTACGAGCGTCGCGGCGAGCCGATCTCGCACCGCAACGGCTACGAGCGAGTGACGGTGAAGACGACCGCGGGGCCGCTCGAGTTGGGAGCGGCCGCGTCTGCGCAACGCCTCCCAGCTCGACTTCGCCAGCGAGGTAGTCGGCAAGGGCGTCGCCCGCACACACGCGCTCGAGGCGCTCGTGCTCGCGTCGATCCTGCGCGGCCTCTCGGTGCGTGACGTCGAGGCGGCGCAGGAGGAGACCTTCGAGGAGCCGATCGTCTCGAAGGCGACCGTCTCGCGGATCTGCATCGAGGGGCGCGAGCGCTACTGCGCCTGGTGCGAGCGGCGCCCCGAAGAGCACGACGTCGTCTACTGCTTCCTCGACGCGATCTACCTGAAGCTCAGGCCCGACGAGGAGCCGGCCGAGGGCGTCCTGGTCGCCTGGGGCGTCACGCTCGAGGGCAGCAAGGTCCTGCTCGGCTTGCAGCTCGGCTCACGCGAGAGCTACGAGGACTGGCTCGACTTCGGCCGCGACCTGAGCGCCCGCGGGCTGCGCTCGCCGGCGCTCCTGGTCGCCGACGGCGCCCCCGGCCTCTGGAAGGCGGCGCGCGAGCTCTGGCCGGCCGCGCTCGAACAACGCTGCACCGTGCACGCGCTCCGCAACGTGACCAAGAAGCTGCCCGAGCGGCTCCACCGCGAGCTAAAGGCCCGCTACGGCGGACCCTCGACGAGGCGACCTCGGCCGCAGATGCGAGGGCGGGACTGCTCGCGCTCGCCGGCGACTACCGCGCCTCCTACCCGTCGGCGATGGCGGTGATCGAGCGCGACTTGGAGGCGCTCGTCTGCCACCTCCGATTCCCCTCCGAGCATCGCAAGCGAATCCGCAGCACCAACCTACTCGAGCGCACCTTCGTCGAGGTCAGGCGGCGGACGAAGGTGATCGGCCGCTTCCCAGGCGAGACCTCGGCGCTCTCGCTCGTCTGGGCCGTGCTCGAGCTCACCAGCCGCGGCTGGCGCGGGATCACGATGACGCCGAGAGCCGTCGCCGAGATCGAGCGCCTCCGCCGCGCTCTCGCCACGAACACAGACAGCTCGACCGAGGAGGTGATCGCAGCCTAGGATCCCATCCAAGCGGAGCTCCGCCCAAACGAATTCACCCGAACGCTGGGACGCCACCAAGGCGGGTGTCTGACATCGCAGATGAGTTGCTACCCTGAGCCTCCGTGGAACGTCTGCGCATAGCGCTCACGTGGATCCTCGCGGGAGTCGCAGTGGTCGCGGTCCTTGCCGGATATTCGCTGCGCGCTTCTTCCGACGAAGACTCTCCACGGATCTCGCGGAATGTTTTCGGGACAGGGCAAGGAGCGGCGGGACGCGGAACGACTCGCAGTCCCGCCGATCTGCGACCACTCGCCACGCCGTCGTCCGCGCAAGCCACCTGTGCAAGGGCACTCATTGACGATTGGTATGGGGATGGCTACGTCGACGGCTCGTATGACGAGACGTGCTACTCAAGTGCACTAACCCTCGCCCGTAATCGTGCGGACGTTGTATCTGCAATCCGGCGGGCCTTTGCTGCTCAATGATAACAACCGTTCTGAGTGAGGAGTCATGAGGGTTCGTCTTGCGCACTACCGGACGCTGACGGCTGTGAGCGGTAGAGCTTTCCTTGTGTGTCCCAGTTGGCGGCCGCAGCGGCCTCGAGAGCAGAGCTGCCGTTTTGGATTGCCCCCGCCGGTAGGGCGAACAGCCGCGTGTACTCAGCCTGAACAGGCTTCCCAAGTAGACTTGTGCCTTCGCTCTCTTCCGTGGAGCGGATGAGGCGACCACCGGGCGGCTCATACCGGCCAAGCGGGTCATCCTTGAGCGCCTGTGACTTCCGCGCTAGGCCCACCACAGCGGGCAAGGAAGGTCGCTAAAGCAACTGCCGAGGCGACTGCCTTGATAGCGGCCCGGCGGCGGTTCATGTCAACCTGGCTCCGCACGCGCGTGGCAGGGAGCGTCTGATCCCGAGTCCCTGGCTGCGCAAGTTGTTTTCGCGAAACCAGCGCCGACTAACGCCTTGCGAGGTGAGTCGACTCCGCCGATTTCTAGCTGGACGTGGCAGATGTCGAGACTGGAACTTGCGACGCAACACTCAATCCTCGCTTGAAGGCCTCGTATGCTGCATCGCGGTCGCCGACGGCCTCGAGTACTTGGCCGTAGCGCCTGAGGGTCTCGACGCGAGCTGTGTTGGGAGCATCATCTAAGAGTCAAGCGCCGCCTCATAGAGAAGGCGCGCCTGTTCCTGGTCGCCTGCGTCGGCCGAAATGCCAACAAGTTCGGCGTAACAGCGGCCGAGGTCGTAGGGATGATGGTGACGGAGCTCATCGGCCGCCTGTTCAACCAAGACGGTGGCTTCCGAGAGTTGCCCTAGATGTGCTCGTGCGCGGGCCTCCTCGAGATCGAAGCGCGCGGTGTCGAAGGGACTGCCGCCGCAGCGGGCCAGCTCTCGGCCGCGAGCGATCAGATCGAGAGCGACATCGTGATTGTGGGAGCTGATCTCGATGAATGCCAGCAGGTGGTGTGCGCGGGAGCGGTACTGGGTGTATTCGGTTGCTTCGAGCAGATCGAGCGCCTTACGCGCGAATCGAGCAGCAGAGCTGTTCTCGCCCTTCATGGCGTGCAGCCGGGATTGCGCCCACTGCAGCCGAGCCAGCATCAACGGATCACTTTCGGGATGCTCACTCAAGAGGCGGCGAGCAACTCGGATGCTTCGGTGAAAGCTGAGAGGTCAACCGAGCGTTGGCGAGCAGCACGGAGAAGCGCAGGCGACTGACGGGCGGTCCGGCGTCTCCGATGGCCGCGAGTCGCCATCGGAAGAGACTGACGGCCATTTCGGTTTCGCCGGTTTGAGCATAGGCGCGGCCAAGGGTGTCGACGAGGCCGTCGTCGCCTGCAAGCGCGGCATCAAGCTCGAGGGCTGCCTCTAAACGCTCTACCGCAGCGCGCGGGTCCTCGAGGCGAAACGAGAGTTGACCCTAAGCCGGCATGAGCCCGCGCCCGCGTCGACGGGTCGTCCGTCTTGAGAGCTTGCTCGAAGAGCATCTCGGCAGTGTCGAGCTCGTCGAAGCTTGTAGACGGCGAGCTCGGCCTGATGGAGATCTCGCCTGTCTTTGCCGGCAACGCCGCCCTTTGGTTCTACGTGCTCAAAGAGTCCGAGAAGCTCGGCGCCGGTGGCCTTGGGCCCGTTGGAGGTCGGATCGTCGCCGAGGTACTGCTCGGCCTGTTGAAGGGCGACCCCCTGTCCTACGTCCAACGTCGAACCCAACTGGGAGCCGACGCTCAGCGGCCCGGACTTCGCCATGCCTGACCTGATCCGCTTCGCGCTCGCCAGCTAGAGCGTCGCGTCGAGCGTCGTCTCACCGCGCGAATAGAACGTCATTTGTCTCGTACCGGTTTCGTCAGACACCCCGCGAGCATTAAGCCCTTGATGCCGAGAGGCTGAACGCAAGTTCCGGCGAGGCCTGATGCCATCCACCTGGTACCTCGATCGAGGTGGTCAAGGTGAACCGCGCGCAAACGCGCGACTCACCCGCTTTCCCGCTTGATCGCGGTGCCGTCGGTCATCGTGGCCGTCCACTTCTCAGGGCATCCGACGTGATAGCAACGGGATCGATCCCGACGGAAGGGGTCTCGACGATCGTGGTTCGTTCGCGGATCCACTCGAAGCAGGTCGACATCACTGAGCCTTGCCACCCATACTTGCGTCACCGTCCACGTCGAGTCCATACGGTCGCTGGCCAACCCGCAGACGCGCCTCGATCCGACCCGTCCGCGCGTCGAGCCGCGTCAGCCCGTCGTCGCCGAGGGAGGTCACCCAGAGGGATCCTGATCCGGAGCGAACCGCGTAGGGGGAAGCATCCCTTGTTACCTCTATCGCCCCGGCGCGACAAGCATGGTGAGGACGGCAAGCGGAACAGAAATGAGGGCCCCATGCGTGCACCATCCAGCGGGTCAGTCTGAGACTCACAGAACGCGCCGGCTTCAGTCACGGCGAATTCGCTCACGCAAGCAAGAGGCTGGAGAACCGCAACTCGTGAGGGACGGACTCGCAGCCGCAGTGCAGATTGCGGCGGGACTTCTCATCGTCTCTGGAGTAAGCAAAGTGCGGTTTCCGCTCGGAACCGCGAAAGCGCTGCTAGCCGTGGGGCTCCCCCACGGATTCGCCCTGACCCGCGCAATCGGGCTCGCGGAGGCAATCGTTGGCGCAAGCGCACTATCCCTCGGTGGGACGGGACCGTATGTTCTCCTCGCGTGCGCCTACACGGCCTTCGCTGCGTTCCTCAGCTACGCCTTGATCCGGCGGATACCGCTCGCGAGCTGTGGCTGTTTGGGCAGCAGCGATCGAGCGCCGACATGGGCCCACGTCGCTGTGAACGGTGTAGCTTGCGGCGCCGCCTGCCTCGCCGTGGCCGTCGATTCACCTTCGCTTCGGGAGGCGGCTGTGTCGCTGGGTCTGCTCGCTCCGACCTTCATCAGCGGTTTAGCCGCATCGGTCGGCTTGCTCGCGTTTCTGCTTGCTCACGGCCTGACGAGGACTAGTGAGTGATGGGCGCAGTCCCTCCTATCGAGTCGGTGGCGTCCGTCGTGCGACGGCCGTCCACCGTAGTCCCAGGAAAGAGGTGGTTGGTATGACGAGGTTGCTTCGCTCGGTTTCGTCCACACCGGACAGAGTGGTGGAAGCGGCATCCGCCTCACTAGCCACTCGAACGAGTCGGCGCGGGCTCCTCGTCCGTGCTGCGATGGTCGGGACGGCGCTTGCAGTAGCCCCCGTTCGGTTTCTTCTACGGCCTGGGGATGCCTGGGCGAGTCACTGCACGGTCGCGCCGGCCAACTGCGGCACCTCATCGTGCACCGACGGGTACAGCACCTTCTGCTGCACGCTCAACGGAAGCAACGACTGCCCTTCAGGGACATTCTTGACGAGAGCGATGACAGCGCCCTCTGGCTCGAGTTGTGTCCGTGTTCGGTCGGCGAAGCCGCCGTCCCCGCTAACGAGGGGATGAGTCGATACGTGGATGATCGGTCCACTTGTGATTGGTTCTGTCACTTCGAAGATGTCGCCGTACCATGCGTCCGGGACTTCCATCTTCAAGCCGAAATCGTTCAAGAGCATGAACGCCTCCTCTAGGTCATAGATGCGAGGATCACCACTGCCACGAGAACCTGGACAGTGGCGGCCGGACGAACGAACCTCCGCTCGGCGTCCGCAATGCGGGTGTAAAACAGCCCCATCTGCTGGGGGCGCGTGATACGCCATGTGAGCAGCACGAGCGCGCCGCGGACGAGGCCGTAGCTACCGCCGACTAGTAGCCCCGTCGTGACTGAGCGTGACAAGAAGGCACCCAGAAACGCGACGTAGGTCAGCGACGACGTCACGATCGTCGTCATGGCAGCTCCGAGCTGGAGCCCGAAGCCCAGTCCATATGCCCAGCCTCGAAATGACGTCATCCATTCCTTGTTCACCTGCCGACGAGGGCTCGGAAGCCGAAAGCCCAGCAGGCGCTTATCCATGAGGACCCCTATCGCGAGGGCAGCAAGCAGCAGTGGTCCCGTTGCGGTCCCATCCGCGTCGAGCTCCTTCAGGGCGGGCGCGCCGAGCGCCGCGAGGCCTGCTCCAGTGAGTGCACCTCCCGAGGTCGTGCCAATGATGAGTGCGGCCACGGTGATTGGCCAGCTCGCGTGACGGCCCCGCTCGCCGAGCGGAGTGAGGCTCCCAAAGAGCGAGAGGCCTCAAGGTGACCACGCAGACTTGATCGCAGCCAAGACAGCGACGCTCGTTACACAGACTACGAGCGGGCTCGTCATCGGCGATCCTGCTCGGTGTGCGGCGCACCGCTTGTCAGGGAAGGGTGGCCCGAAGTGATCCCGGCAGCGGCGAGAAGCTCCTCCTCGTGCTCAAGCTGAGAATGCCGAGAGCGTCGGCCTCGTGCTCCTGCCGTCGTCTCACTGGCTACGACCTGCTCGTCCAGTGCGTCGTGGAGAAGCGACATCACTTGCGGCCACGCGCGGGCCGATCCCGCTCCCACCATCTGCTTGTTGCTTCCGTGGATCAGTGCGAAGTAGGGAGAGCCTGGGACCGCGAGCTGCTCCCAGAGCGAGGACGCCATGACCACCGGATAATCGGTCGGCTGGGCCTCTCGAAGACGAGCAAGGTTCTCCTCGGCGCGATCCTTCGCCACGATGATCAATTCGACACTATCCGGTAGAACGGGTCGATCATCGCTCGCGAGTGCGTTCCAGAAGTCCCAGCACGTGAGACAGCCGGTGCTCAGGAAAGCAAGCAACGCGTGCTTGCCGCTGGCACCAATCGAAAGTTCGATCTCTTCGAGGTCGGGTGTAAATCCATGGATCGTGTCGATGCGTGCGACTGTTGAATCTGATGATGGAAGTGTGGGCTCCACCATCAACCGCTGGCTTGCCGCCCCTTCGAGCGCGGTTAGACGAGCGAGAATGTCCGCATGAGTGCGTAGCAGACCCACTAGCACGAGGGTTAAGAGGACGAGCAGGACGGTTTCGCCTGCGACGAGATAGCTCACTGACATGAGCAGGAGGGGGCGTTGACGCACGCGGCACCGTGACAGCAGGTCGTCTGGCTCTGAACGCCGCTTGACGAGCAGTTGCTGAACACCCCGCCGATGAGGTCAGGACGCTGACAGCGCACTATGCGACACCGGAGGGTCGCGGATCCAGATCCCCCACAGTTCGTATAACCTGTGTTGCAGCAAGAGCGCCGATACCCGCAATTGTTGAAGGCGCATTGACAGCAGTGACAGTCGCCGATGCAGTCGATGTAGTAGCGGACTCCGCCCGAGCAATACGTGGCGGGAACGGTCGCATACCACCAACCCGCCGGTCTGTCTGGCACGGCGGCCGAGAGACTTCGGCTCAGCGACTCGCTCGAGTTGAGGCCCGAACACTTCGTGCTCCTCGAAGGCGTGCCGACCCATCAGTCCGCTGCGCGCAGACTCGTGATCAAGCGCAACCGCGTGTTCGAAGTCCGAGTTGTGTTCGGCTCAGCCAACCCCACAGCCAGCCTGATCGCAAAGATCAACGGCGTGCTGCGGTCATTGGAGATCGATGAGGGAAGCGCCCACAAGCGAGAAGACGGAAACGGCCGATCCGTGCGCGTGCCGATCCCGACCGGCTGATTGTGCGTTCTTTTCCGTATGGATAAGCCGAGCGAGTGCCCGACGTATAGAGGCTAGATGGACTACGCACCGACCGAGTCTGTTCTTGTCCGGCGCGCCCATGAGGGCAGCGGCGACGCCATCGAGGAATTGTTCCGGCGCCATTGGCCGCGCGTCTGGAAGCTCGCTTACCTCATCACGCGCAGGCGTGATCTCGCGGACGACGTTGCACAGGATGCCATGATCCGAGCGTTTGGGTCGTTGGACAGCTTCGACACAACGCGCCCATTCGCACCATGGCTCGCGGCAATTGCGATGAACGCCGTCCGTGACCAAACCCGCCGCCAGGCTAGGGCCGACGCTGTTTCACTCCGAGTGGCCCAGTACGCGGCTGCGGCCGACGCGAGTCAGAGTCGTTCACCGCGCGCACATGATCCGCTGTTCCAGATGGTCATGAAGCTCGACGCGAGCAAGCGGGAGATAGTGGCGCTTCACTACTGGCTCGATTTTTCGGTGACGGAGATCTCACAGATCCTCGAACTCCCACCCGGGACCGTCGCATCGCGGATCAGCCGCTCACTCGACCACCTACGGAGGCAGATGGAGGCAAGCCATGCGTTCTAATGATCTAGAACCGAGCCTGCGGCGTGCTGCCGCTGAGCTCCCATCCCCGAGCGAAGCCGTGACCGCGAGCACGCTGCAGACCGTCTTAGCAGCACGCGTTAGAGCAAGGACACGACAGACCCGGAACAAGTGGCTCTTGGCCCTGGTCGCCGCGGCCGCATTGGCGCTAGCGTTCGGGCTTGGCGCCCTCGTGGTCACGAGCCGGACGGAAGCCGCGCCGGCGGCGAAGGCGGCCGGCCCCGGCTTTCTTCCCGCCGATGGGTGGGATACCCTGGCCACAGGGGTCACGGCGCCACCTCAAGCGCCAGTAGCGATCGCCGCGAATGTTGCCCTGGCCGAGCAGCGTCTCGGGGAACTTCCCGAAGCAACTGTGCGTGAGCTCGGTCCTGACGGGGTGGTCATCGCAGCAATCTTCTACCCACGTGGCGAATCGGACGCAGTCGACCGCCAGTTCCCCGACCGTCAGCAGCCCTTTTTCGTTAAGGAGGCCGAACTTGAGCCTATGTGGGAGGGGCAGCCCAACCCGAACCTTCCGCGTCGACGCATCATGGGGCATGTGAACGGCTACAACGTCGAGGTGAGCATCTACTTCGGCAGTCGAAATCCGCCGGAAGCTCTCGTGCATGACACAGACCAGACGCTGGCTCGGCTGGTGATCCCTGTGGCGCGCAAGTAGCAGATGGTGGCCGCCTGGTGGAGGTCATGTTTTCGGATCGGCTCGAACCTCCCTCGGCTGCATGAGGCGCTGAAGACGTTGACGGACAAGACCGCTTCCGTCCCAACCTGACGACGCCGTGAGCGTCGCGGCTTGAGGAGCGGCTGCGGGGCGAAAGTCCGTTCGAACAGCCGCCGCGAGGAGAGCGGGTTGTCGCCGCGCTCAACCCACCTTCGCAGCACCATCCTTAGCGGCGAGCAACCCACAAGCGCCCCGTTCGAGGCGCAGCGTCAACGGCGAACGAGCGCGCGCACGGCACCGATAACGAGCCGCTCGTTCGATCCGCGACGGCGACGAACAGGTCACCGACGCGCAGCTGTGCCAGTGCTTCGGCACTACCCACGCGGAGGTCGGCGCACGGCCCGAGCGGGATTGGATTGCCGCCCGCCGTCCGGCCGCCGGCGCTGGCGAGACGTTCGAGGAGGACTTGCCGCGGCTGGAGCCCGGAGAGCACTGCCGGAGCGAGCGGCTGGAGCGCGCGCGAGCCGGAGCGGACTCTACACTCACGGCCTCCTTGGCGACGACCAAGCCGCCTTGCGGGACTGGAGGCGGCGTGGCGCGGAGGTCGGGCAAGTCGTCTTCGACCCGGAAGTCTGCGAAGTCAATCGGGGGTGCCTCAGAGCGAGGAAACGGCCGGGAGGTCATTATCGCCAAGCTCCACGACGCCGGCAATACCCGCCGCGTTGATGGCGAAGCTGCGCCGTGTCTCTGACACGTCGGTTACGCGACCCTGTGCGAGCGCATATTCGTATGTGCGGACGAAACGTGCGGCCTCCGCGGCGGAATCCTCAACCACGGAGGCACCTCGCCGTTACGCCGCCCGGCGACACGCACACGCTCCGCGGAGCTGTCGAACCAGACGAGCGTCTCGGAACGCCACGGCGGCCTCGTCCAGCGGCCGACGGCGAGGATGAAGTCGCGCGGCAAGTTCGTCGTGACGACTGCGTGGAGAACGTCACCGATCCTCAAGCGCCCGCTTCGCATCGTCGAAGACACCGGCCTGTGAATCCTCAGTGATGGCGACGGCGACGAGAGCCGCGGCAGCAATCGTCGGGAAGGCGCACGGGCGGGTGACGCGAAGCCGAGCAGGCGTTGATAGTGCAGCCTCGCCTCTGGCGACGCATCGGGGCGATCACCGCCGGCTCGGGTGCGCTTCACACCCCTCGGTGGCCTGGGCGAGGTCGCACGCCAGGCAACCTTCTTCGAGATGTTCTCGACCTACGCGCGCGAGGCGCTGCTGGTCGCCGATGACGAGGGCAAGATCGAGCGACCTGAAGCAGCTGCGCGCCGCGGGCTTGCTCGTCGCTGAGGACGAGTTCCACAGCTGGAAGCACAACATAAGGAAGACAACGCGTCGCCCGCCGAACTGGTCGAGATCGCCAAGGCGATCGCCCTGAGGAAAGGCGCCAAGCTCAAGCTGAGCGTCGCGCAGCTGAACCGTATCCGCAAGGCCGACGAACCAAAACAGCGACGTCAAGGAGGAGAAGAAGGTTTCCGAACGACGGCCGGTTCTCGGACTGGCGCAGGCAATCGGCCGGTTACTCGAGCGCCTGACGGGGAGAGACACCAGCCCCCTGCGTCAACGGCGCGTCCACCCGCCCCTACGGCACGTCGCCCGGTTCCTTCGACGCGCCGTAACTGCGGCTCCACGTTGACGTACACGTGCGGCTCGAGCCACTCGATCAACACCTGTCGCGCGTTGCCCTCCCGCGGCCCGACCTCGACGCGCGTCACAGCCTGCGCGTTCCCTTTGCCAACCAGCTCTCGACCAGTAGCACCCGGACTATGTCACCTGCGGCGGGGTCGTCGAGGGCGATCGCGCGCGCCAGCGCGTCGCGATCGAAGCCGGAGTCAGCCATGTACTCGAGCATCCCAAGCGATGCCGGCAACGGCTCGCCCAGGAAGTAGTGTCGCATTCCGGCCTCGACGAGGTCGTCCGGCGACAGGCCGCCTGTGCCGGCGCGCAAGGCATCGCCGCGGACCGCCTGCGCGCGCGTAAGCTTGTCAGTCGCCTCGGTCCTGCCCGCGCGCGTCGTGCGTCGCACCGGCCGAGTTCCGCCTCCGCGACGCGATCGATCGACACAAACCGCACGCGCGGATTGGCGAAGCAGCATTGGCGCAGCGCGTCGTTGAAGCGGCCCTTGAGCGTGATCGTCTCGCAGGCGTCGTCGAGTTCGTCGACTGCGACAATAACGTCGTCGACCTTCACCCATGTCTCCCGAGCAGCTAATGGTGCCGAGGACGCGACGGTAGCGGGGCTCGCATCGGCAGCCGGGGAATGCTGGTGAGGGCTCGCCGGCATGGACGGTCCCGGGAAAGGTTGGTGCCTCGCTCGGCTTTAGCCGCTCGCCGGTGCCGGCGAGCAGCCGGCTCGACCTCGGGGAGTAACTCATTGAAAAGCTTCTCCCAACGCTTGCGGAGCTGATCGCCGAGTCGGCGCTCGACCTCGTCGCCGGCTACCGCGGCGACGTATTTGTCGCCACCCATCCCGACGTGTCGGTGCAGGCGCCAGAGCGGTAAGACGATCGTCTGTTCGCGAAAGGCGCGATACCAGGCGAGCGCGTGATGGTAGTTGGAGTCGACTAGGGTTCCATCGAGATCGAGGATCGCTGCGGGCCGTTCGGGCCTCACTCGGCGAAAGCCTCGTGGGCAGCAGCGAGACGACGCTCCTCCACTTCCGCGTGTTGCCGTTGAGCCCGCTCGACCAACTGTCCCAGATCGATCCCGGGCAGCCGCTCGGCGATCCCGGGCACCTGCTTCAGCGACTGCCAGAGCGCGAGCTTGCCTGCGATCCCCACCGAGAGCGTCTCCAGCTCGAGGAGACGGCTCAGGGGCGAGTAGCCGGCAATCTGACCGTTCGGCTTCAGACGACCAAGCTCCTCGCCTGTCCACGCAACCAGTTCTTTGAGCCTCGACCTATTGAATCCCAGCTCGGCGACAATCCGCCGCAGGGACTGGTGATCCTCCTGGATCTCAGCCGCCAGCCGCCGAAGTAACTGACCCGTCTCGTTACCAGCGTTGCTCCGTGCCGACCGGCGGGCGAGCGCCAGCCCCGCCCTCCCCGCCGCAACATGATCAGCGAGATAGATCTCCAACAAGCGGCCATGAGCTTCAGGCATCACGTTCTCGGTGTCCGATGCCCCCGCAAAGCAACCGTCGTCAGTCCGCAGCCTCCGTCGCCACGGTCGAGGCTGAAGGCTAGGAACCAAAGTTGTGCGTCGGGTTGTTCGACCACCGCGAAGTGGCAGTTAGTTGCCCAGCTGCGACACAGAATCGACCCCCTCCCTAGTCAAGGAGGTGCTCTGTTGTACCAGATCAGACAACATAACACCTTGATTTGCAGGTATTTCAAGCCCTCTGACGGACTTGAACCGTCGACCCCCTCCTTACCATTCAGGTTCTGGGGAGGGGAGCGCGGGCACGCGCGGGTCACCGAGACCTCGAAAGCCCCGCAAGGAAGGCGGATCTGACGGTTGAACGTAGCCCGCGCGTGGACGCGCGTGGTCGGGCTTGTGTTCGCACCACGTTCGCACGCCACCTCAGCTCAACTGCGAACCTCGCCACGATGCAGCGAAGGTTGTAAGGGCGATCAGCATCCACGTTGTCAGGTAGAGGAATGCCGCTCGCGGCGAGACGATCGTCCAGAGGAGGCCTGCGATAGCGCTGGCGGCGAAGTTGCCGAGCGACTGGATTGCTGCGAGTGCGCCGAACGCTGAGCCGCGGATTTCGACGGGCGCGTGTTCGGCGACGGCGGCGTGCTCGGCGGTCTCGACGAGGCCGATCGCGACTCCGGCTGCGACGAAGAAGACGGCAAGTGCAGCGATGCTGGCGTCGACGAGTGCGAGTCCGGTGTAGGCGACGCCGAAGCAGACGATGCCGAGCACGAGTACGAGCAGGTTGCTTTGGCGGTCGCCGAGCCGGCCGCCGGGGATGCTCGCGACCGTGGCCGCTGCGTTGTAGGCGATGTAAAGGCCGAGCGCGATCTTGACGGCGGTGCCGTGACCGTGGTCTGGAGTCAGGAGCTCGGTGGCGCGCAGGATCAGCAGCGTTGCGGCGACGTTTCCGACCTCGAATGCGGAGACGCCGATGAGGATGCGGCCGAGCTCGCCCCGGAGCACGGGTCGCAGCTGGATGCGAAGCGGTCGTCGTTCCTGCTCGGTCGGCCGGCGCGTCGCCCGGATCGCGTAGAAGATCACCGCGACCGCGAGCAAGCCGGGGACGACGCTGATCAGCATCGCCGTGCGGACGCTGAAGATCGCGACCAGCCCGAGGGCAAGTAGCGGCCCGCCGATCGCTCCGAGGTTGTCCATCGCGCGCTCGAACCCGTAAGCGCGACCGTAGGCCTCCTTCGGGACGACGTCCGCGAGCAGCGCGTTACGGGCCGGCACCCGCAGCCCGCGAGACGACCACGCCCCCGCGCGCAGCAGCCCGACCTGCCAGGCGGAAGTCGCGACACCGATCAGCGAGGAAAGCACTGCGGTCGCGGCGTAGCCGCCGAGTGCGCTACGGCGGCGACGCTCGGGGTCGTCTGCGAGCGCGCCACCAGCGAAGCGAGCGATGCCGGCGGCGCCGTCGGCGATTCCCTCGATCAGCCCGAGGGCAGCCGCCGGCGCTCCAAGCGTCGAGGTGAGGAAGCTCGGCAGAAGCGACGTCGGCACCTCGTGTCCAAGATCGGAGAGCAGACTGGCGCCGCCGATCCCGGCGACGCCGCGAGTAAGCCAACGATCAGTAGGCGCCTCCGTCTCCGCGGTGCTCGTGACGCCCACGGCGGGAGACTACGCGCCGGTTTCGAACAGCACGAAGCGCGTTGACCGCACTAACAGTGTCAGTCCACGTCGGAGGGCGCGTCGAGCCGGCCGAGTAGCGAGGCGAGTTTGTCGAGGTCAGCGCCCGCGAGCCTGTAGCGGTTGCTTCGGCCGTGGGCTGATGAGTCGACCATTCCCGCCTTGCGAAGTTCGTTGAGGTGATAGGAGACGAGCGACTGGCTCAACCCCGTCACCTGCTCGAGCTCGCGGACGGAGCATTCGCTGTCGGCAAGCCAGAGCACGATCAGCAGGCGCTCCTCGTTTGCGAGGGCGCGCAGTACCGGAGTCCACGATTCCGCGAGGCGTTTGCACTGTTCGAGCTCCGAGAGGTCGGTCGGCGTGCTCATCAAAGGAGGATGCTATCACCAAGAATACTTGATACGTTCTCTACATGGCCGTGATCCAGATCGAACTCGCAGCGGCGGAGCGCGCTGTGCTGATCAGGCGCGTCAAGCTGATCTCCTGGCTCAGCCTTGCGTGGATGACGGCCGAGGGCGCGATCGGGGTCACGGCCGGCATCCCCGCGAACTCGGTCGCGCTGATCGGGTACGGCCTCGACAGCACGATCGAAGGGATCGCGAGCGTGGTCATCATCTGGCGCTTCACCGGGGATCGCATCCGGTCCGAGGATGCCGAGCGTCGCGCACAGAAGATCGTGGCCGCGACCTTCTTCCTCCCTCGCCCCGTACATCATCGTCGCCGCCATCCAGCACCTCGCTACCGGCAACAAGGCCAGAGCGAGCTGGGTCGGGATCGGTCTCGCGATCGTCAGCATCTCGCTCATGCCGCTGTTCGGGCGCGCCAAGAAGCGGCTCGGCAACGCGCTCGCATCCAACGCCACTGCCGGTGAAGGAACCCAGAACATCCTCTGCGCGTATCTCTCGCTTGCCATTCTGGTCGGGCTCGCTGCGAACGCGCTCGCCGGCTGGTGGTGGGCGGACCCGCTCGTCGCGCTTGTCGTCGCGGTCGTCGCGCTCCAGGCCGGGGCGCGCACCTGGCGCGGCGAGGCCTGCGACGCCGCCTGCTGATCAGCCGCCGTCGAATCGAATCGCGACAGGAGACTTGACACGTATCGACATCCTTCGATATATTCATGTACGTCGATACGAACTGAGGTGATGACGATGTTCAGGTTGTTCAAGAGAACGAGGGATCTGGCGGTCGAGTTCTGCGAGCGCTGCAGCTCCGTCTGCACCGCGGCCGATCGCCGGGAGGCGTTCCTGGCGCGGTCGCGCGAGAAGGCGATGGCCTATGGCGGGCGGTTCCTGTGAGCGCAACGCTCGAAGCCGTTGCGTGTTGCGCGCCCTTGTCGGCGCCGACGCTGAGTGAGGAGGAGGCGACCGGGACTGCGGAGCTGTTCAAGGCGCTGGGTGATCCGGCGAGGGTGCGGATCGTCAATCTGATCGCGACTGCGCGCGACGCGGTCTGTGCGTGCGACTTCAACGAGGTCCTCGGTCTGGCGCAGCCGACGGTGTCGCACCACCTGAAGAAGTTGACGGACGCCGGTCTGCTCGAGCGGGAGCAGCGTGGCAAGTGGGCCTACTTTTCGTTGAAGCGCGATGCCGTCGAGAAGCTCGCGGTGGTCGCCGACCTGAAGGGAGCGTGTTGCTGATGTCGACTACTGCGGATGAGCTGCGTGAAGAGGTGCGTCGGCGCTACGCCGAGTCGGCCCGTGCAGTCGTGGAGAACTCAGGCGGGTGCGGGTGCGGCAGCGGTTCGTGCTGCGTCGATGGTGAGAGCGATGCCGCGAAGTTCGGCGAGGCGCTCTACGACGCCGAGCAACGCGGCGAGCTCCCCGAGACGGCGACTCTCGCGTCGCTGGGCTGCGGCAACCCGACCGCCGTTGCCGACTTGCGTGAGGGCGAGACAGTTCTCGACCTCGGTTCCGGCGGCGGGATCGACGTGATCCTGTCGGCGAAGCGCGTTGGGCCGACCGGCATTGCGTACGGGCTCGACATGACCGACGAGATGCTCGCGCTCGCGCAGCAGAACGCAGCCGAGGCAGGGGCGACGAATGTGCATTTCCTGAAGGGGATCATCGAGCAGATCCCGCTGCCGGCAAGCTCGGTCGACGTTGTGATCTCGAACTGCGTGATCAACCTCTCGACCGACAAGCCGACCGTTCTGACGGAGATCCAGCGTGTGCTGAAGCCAGGTGGGCGGATCGGGATCAGCGACATCGTCGCCGAAGCCCGGCTTTCGGCAGCCGAGCGTGCGGAGCGCGGCAGCTTCGTCGGCTGCATCGCCGGTGCGCTCTCGAAGGACGAGTACGAGGCAGGCCTCGAGGCGGCCGGGTTCGAGCAGATCTCGGTCGAGTTCACCCACGAGGTCGCAGACGGCATGCACGGAGCGATCGTCAAGGCGGTGAAGACGAGCGAGCCGGAGAAGCGCGGCCTGCCGGTGATCCGGCCGGCAGCGAAGGCAGGGTGCTGCTGATGACGCTCGAGACCTCCGAGATCACGATCAGCGACCTCCGGCTCGAGCACTGGCCGGAGGTCGCACAGATCTACGCCGACGGGATAGCCACCGGCGAGGCAACCTTTGAGACCGAGGTGCCGAGTTGGGAGGGCTGGGACTCATCCCACCTGGTCGACCACCGCTTCGTCGCCTTGCGCGATCGCACGCTTGTCGGCTGGGCTGCCGTGGTTCCGGTCTCGGATCGCTGTGTCTACGGCGGCGTTGTCGAGAACAGCGTCTACGTCGCGGCCAGCGTTCGCGGCCAGGGCGTCGGACGCTTGCTGCTCGAGCAGCTCATTGCCTCAACCGAGGCGGCCGGCATCTGGACGATCCAGACCGGGATCTTCCCGGAGAACGAGACGAGCGTGCGACTGCACGAGCGGGTCGGCTTCGAGGTCGTGGGTCGCCGCAAGCGGCTTGGCAAGTTGAACGGGGTCTGGCGCGACGTGTTGCTACTGGAGCGCCGAAGCATCGTCGTCGACTAGCGCATCGAGGTGACAACTTGGTGAAGTCGCTTGCGCCCTCGGCACTGACTCATCAAGATCGCGGTATGCGTCGTCCGCGTGGGGTGCGTAAACCCGTCCGTCATGCTGTCCGGGCGTATTCGTGGACGAGTCCGCCGAGTAGATCACGTCGGTGGATGTGGTCGGGCGGGTTGGAGCTGACGAGACGCAGGTGACGCCTCGGCATCGGCGGTCTCAAGTCGAGCGCGCGGTGCGGCCTGTGGGTGTTGTAGTGATCGACGTAGACGCGCAGGACGCGCTCGAGTTGTCTGCGGCTTGCGATCAGGAGCCAGTCGAGGCAGTCGCGGCGAACCGTGCCGACCCAGCGCTCGGCGAACGCATTCGCGTTCGGCGCCCTGAACGGGATGCGGATGATCTCGATGCCCTCGCTCTTGAAGACGTCGTCGAAAGCGCGGCTGAACTTGCTGTCGCGGTCGTGCAGCAGGAAACGGATCGGCGTCCCTCGCTTCGGGAGTGACCAGGCGAGCTGGCGCGCTTGCTGGGTCAGCCAATCCCCATTCGGATTCGGAGTGCAGCCAGCGAGGTGCACTCGCCGGCTGCCGAGCTCGATGAAGAAGAGCACGTAAAGGCGTCCGAGCCAGAGCGTCTCGACGGTGAAGAAGTCGCAGGCGATCACCGAGGCGGCGTGCGCGCGCAGGAATTCGCGCCAACTGAGCCGCGCCCGGCCGTCGGCGGGAGGCACGCCGGCCTCCCGGAGGATCTTCGCGACACTCGTCGCCGAGACGCGCACGCCGACACCTGCCAGTTCGCCGACGATCCGCTGATAACCCCAGCGCGGGTTCTCACGCGCAAGACGGAGGACGAGCTCACGGATTTCTTCCGACACAGCTGGCCTGCCGGGTCGCCGCCCGGCGTATGTCCACCGTCTCCGTATTAGCTGGCGATGCCAGCCAAGCAGCGTCTCCGGGCGGACGAAGAATGACGGCCGACTCGTTCTGCCAAGAAGTCGGCTCGCTGCAGCCAGGAACACCCGGTCGGGCTCCTCGAGACGCGGACGAGCCACCTGACGGCGAAGAACCGCCAGCTCGTGTCGAAGCACCACGATCTCGAGCTCTTTGAACTCACGCGAGCGCAACCGCAGCGCCGCCACCGCAAGCGCCCGTCGGAACAGCAAGTACAGCAGCGACACGACCAAGCGCCGACCCCCTCCACGAGACAGCAGACGAACCCCACTCTATGGCTGCAAAGCCAGCTCGATGCGCGCCAGAGCACCAGATGGATTTACGCACCCCACGCGCGACGAAGCCGTCCGCGACCACCTCTTGGAGACGCTGATAAGGCACGCGCGAGTAGTCCGCCCGCAGCTGAGAGATCACGCCCTCGGCGAGTCCGTCGGCGAGCATCTCGGTCACGATCTCGTCGGCAGCGGCACGCCGCTCCGAGGAAAACTCGTCTCTCACGTTTCGCGCGCCCACTCTGCTAACCAGTACCGCGGTGTAACAGAGGCGGCTCTCAACCGTTCACCGTCGATCGCGCATTGGCGAGCGAAGCACCCACGCGATCGGCGGCGGACTCCGCCGGTTCGTGCTCCCAGACACGGACGACCGTCCATCCCTGTTCGACCAAACGCGCGTCGGTCTCAGCATCGCGGGCGCGATTCGTAGCGATCTTTTCCGCCCACCAGTCGGAGTTCGTCTTCGAAGAGCGTGGATGTAGCTCGCATCCGTGCCAGAAGCACCCATCCACGAAGACGGCGAGCCGACACGCCGGGAACACCACGTCGGCGCGACGCCGCGGTCCCGCAGGTACAGGAGCGTCCACTCGGAAGCGCAGGCCGCGTCGGTGCAGTGCACGACGCAGCGTCAACTCCGGCGCGGTATCGCGCCGCCGCTGCCTTTCCATCCGCAGGCGCGTCAAGACGCTCGAAGCGGGAGGCGCGGGTTCGAGCCCGCCGGCGCGACCCGGCGATGGCGAAACGGGACGATCCACGGAATGCAGTCTAGGATCGCGGGTCTTCAATCATCCCCAACCTGGGCTGGGATCGGCGTCACAGTGGGTCGCATTCGTCGGAGGCTTCCTGCTCGGGATGTCGCTTTGCGATCTGAGCTCGTCCGACGCACCTGTCCCCAAGACCTGTCCCCAGGTGCCGCAGCGACATCCCGTGTTCGATGCGGCGATTTGGTGGTAGTGCGCGTTTGCAGGACTTTTCTTGAAGCCCTCTGACGGACTCGAACCGTCGACCCCCTCCTTACCATTCAGGTTCTGGGACGGGAAGCGGGGGCACACACGGGCATTCGCGGCCACGAAAATCCCGCAAACCGACGGGATCAGACAGCGAGACGTGACCCGCGTGTGGACGCGCGTGGTCGGGCTGATGTTCCCTCCAGGTTCCCTCGCGTGTGGACCACGGCCAGACCGAAGCGTGGCGGTCGCGACCGCGTATTACCGATCGAGTCAAAGCCGCTGCCGGCGACCGGTCACGATGATGGCAGTGTGACGGCCGGCGCGTCACGGAGCGAGAGCCCGGCTCAGGCGAGAGCACGCTCGCCCAACCGAGATGCGCTGCCAACCCCCCGTGGCCTGACCTATGGCCGACGGCCGCCATAGCCTCACGAGCACTCGATTCAGAGCAAGGGGTCAGAGCGACGATCGACAAGAATGCCGCGGCACCTGTCACGTAGGAGAGGCTGTCGCTCGCCAGGATTACGCCTGCCGTCGCCACCAGAGCAAGCGCGACCTGCGCTACGCGCTACCTGAAGAGACATCAACGCCGAATGCTCTCAGCAAGGTGACGATGACCCGATGGCGACTAGGCCGCCTCCTGCCACTGAGAATCCAGAACTCGCGCCCATGACTGGGAACTCGGACGATAAGCCCGATCACGAAGACCGCTACACGCCAACCTCGCCAATCGTGAAGTGGCCCTCTGAGTCGGAACGGCGCGTGGGCGCGGGTAAGCGGCGATACATGCTTCTGAAGCGCCTATTCGAGGAGGTCGGGGACAGCGTGCAGCGCCGCAAGGAACGAGGTCTCCTCCACGGTGGTGCTTGCTGCGGCGCGTGCATCGCTCGAAGCGTTCAGCGCGACGCTGAAACCCACTGCCCTGAACAAGGGTAGGTCTGACCGACCGTCACCGATCGCCACGACCTGTTCCATCCCGATTCCTGCACGACGGCAATGCTCAGCTACGAACGCGACCTTGTCCTCGGGATCGAAGTGACGAGCGACCCGGCCGGTAAAGAGTCCCGAAGCTCGGTCAAGCTCCAGGTCAGCCCCGCAAACCTGGGAGAAGCCCCAGAGATCCGCCAGCGCCCGCGCGGCGAAGCTCCAAGACACCGTCGCGATGAACACCTCTACCGATCGCTGCCGCAGCATGGCGACGCCCAGCCCGATGTCATCGATGCTGGGAATCCGTGACATGACTCGACAGCGTCCGCCAACGCAACGCCCTTGTAGAACGGGGCGTAACGCTCTGCAACCTCTCGGTCGCTGATCTCGCTGCGAGCGAAGCTTTCCTCTAGGCCCTCAACGATCGGCTCGTGCCCGATCCAAGCGCTAAGGTGGGTCAAGGCCGTGGTCCCGGTAACCAGCGTGCCGTCCAGATCGGAAACGACAAGGCGCCACGGACAGTCGATCAACGGGTCCACGTCGGCCTCTCCCTTCTCAGCCTTGGAAAGAGCAGGGAGCTCTGGGAGTCCCCGACACTAACGGGGATGCCCCGTCGTGTGGCGCCGGTCGTCGCGCTCGGAGCCGGCGCCCTTTCAACGGCCGCGCGGGAGGAGCGGTGCGTAGATCGATCTCATGACAGTGAGGCGGTAGGTGCCTTCCTGCCCGGCGGCACTCGGGCGGCGAAGGCAAGGCTCGCTCACGGGCCAGGTGAGACCGCAGAACACTTAACGACTTGTCGCTTTGTCAGGGTGCATCGCGGAACACTGGCCCAGGCGATGGCGCCGACGCGCGGCTGCGCTCGGCTCGCGATGAGGAGGCCTCGGTCGTGAACGGCCGTTCGGCTTCCGGGATCGTCGAGGACGCCGACGTGCTCGTGGAGACGGACGCAGTCGGCTTCTACCACCTGCTCGTGGACCGCCGCCTCGACGGCGTCCGCCTCAAGGGCGACGCAGAGCTGCTCGAGCGCGTCATCACGCGGGCGCTACCGCGCCCGTTCCCGCTTAGCCGAGCGCTCCGTCCAGCCGGAGGTCGGGCGGCTCGACACGAGGGTGGTTGCGCAGGTGCTCCTCGATCGCGTCGCGCAGGATGGTCGGAAAGTCGTAGCTTGCGTCGAGTCCCCATTCGCGCTCGACGTAGCCGCCGTAGTGCGAGAGCTCCCAGTCGCCTCCTGCGACGCGATAACTACGCGCCGGATCGACCGGCTCCCCTCCGACGATGAGCGCGCCGTCGCGAACCTCGGCGCCGCTCAGGTGGAGGAATCCCCTGGCGGCGCCTCGTAGCGACCTCGTCGTGCCGGCGGCGAACTCCGGATCGAGTCCGCGCCGAACGACCGTCAGGAGCTGCTCTCCGGTCATCGTCGTCACGCCCGGGTTACCCGGAGAGCTGCACGCGTGCCAGAGAGCCGCTCGCGTCAAGGGTCCGGCGGCGAGCGAGTCGTCGAGCGCGGCACCGGCGCAGATGAGGCCGATCTCGGCGTTCATCCGCTCGCGCACGACGTCGGCGAGCCAGTTCGCGAGCCGGCACTCGCGATCCGACGCGAGCTCGAGCGGCTCGTCGAGCTCCCCGATCACCCCGCCGAGCACGGCGTCGACGTCGTGCTCGATTGCACCGATCTCGGCGACGACCCCTGGGTGCAGCGGCGTGTCGGCCGGGACCGGTACGACGGAGATCGACTCGACCACGACGCGGTCGTCGAGCGAGATCTCGATCCGGCCGAGGTGCTCCGCGTAGCTGCCCGCGTGCGCAACAGGGACGCCGTCGACGCGCTCCCCCTCCGGCAGCAGGTCGTGGCTATGGCCCCCGACGATCAGATCGACGACTCCTGCGAGGCGCGGTGCAAGCTCGCGATCGGTCGCGAGCCCGAGGTGGGAGAGGAGAAGCACGACGTCGGCGCCGGACGCCCGCAAGCTCGCCGCCTGCTCGCAGATCACCGAGACCCCGTCGATCGCCCGGAGGCCGAAGTCGAACTCGTCGAACATCATCGGCTCGCAGAGCCCGACGACGCCCAGCGCGACCCCGCCGGCGTCCAGGAGCACGGAGTCCTGGACGCCCGGAACGGCCCCGCCCTCCGGAGTGCGGAAGTTGGCCAGCAGAATCGGATAGCCCGCCACGTCCCGGTGGGCCGGGAACTCCTGCGGCCCGTACTTCATCCAGGTCGCGTTGCCGGCCGTGTGCGCGGCGCAGCCCGCGGCCGTGAGCAGCCGGTGCATCGCGGCGCCCTTCGTCAGGTTGCTCAGCCGCCGCGAGGGCTCCTCGACGTCGCCGGCGTCGACGTAGACGACCGGGTGCTCACTCTCTGCCCGGATCCGCTCGACGAGGGTGGCTACGCGGGCGATCCCCTCCTCGCGCCCGTGGATGTCGCTCGTATGCAGGATCGTCAGGCGGCGCATCGGCGCAGCACCTCCCAGGCTTGCCGTACGTCAACCTCGGTCGTGCGGGCGTTGCCGACCGCGAGCCGGAGCGTACCTGCCGTTCAGCCTCGTGTGCGGCGGCGGCGCGGCGCCTGGGGGCCGCTTGCCGAGGGCGCGGTGCGGGCGGTGCTAGTTGTAATGCGCCGCGTATTCGCACAGGACGGCGTCGAGGTGGCGGCGGCCGACGATCAGCAGCCGATCGAGGCACTCGCGCCGCACCGTCCCGACCCAGCGCTCGGCGTGTGCTCGTGCCTTCGGCGCCCGCACTGGGGCTTTGATCACCCGAATGCCATCGGAGCCGAGAACCTCGTCGAAGTCTCGCGTGAACTGCCGGCCCGCGGCTGGGCGAGCACGCACCACGACCGATAACCGCGATCGACGTACCGCACCGCGCGCACCGCATACCCAGCCGCCTCGAGATCGGCACGAGGATCGAGCGAACGAAGCCCGGCGAGCAGACCCGCTGAGCGCTCAGCGCGCCACTCGAGCGGCGCGAACAACGCACGCCCAAGCAGCGATCGCGGGCTCGCCGGGGTCACGACCACCAGGCGGCCCCGGCGCGTCAAGACCCGCGCCGCCTCGGACAGAAGCTCCCGCCGGTTCGCCGACGGGATCAGGTGCAACAGGTAGGCCATCGTCACGAGATCGAAGCTGTCGTCCTCGAACGGAAGGTCGCGCGCATCGGCGCACAGAAGCTGCCAGCGGAGCGGAAGCCGAGGCGCGTGCGCGAGCATCTCCCGCGAACTGTCGACGCCGACTGCGAACTCCGGCGGATCGGCAGCCTGCGCCAACCGCTCCAGCATCCCGGCCGTCCCCGTCCCGAGGTCGAGCACCCGATCGAGGCGACGGGGCGCCGCCAGCGCAATCGCCTGGGCGAGCGCCGGCCGCTCCAGCATCATCTGCCAGCGGTACAGCGGGGCGACCCGGCTCCAGCGCGCTTCATCCACAGCACCTATTCGATCAAGGAGCAGGCGCGGCCGTTGGGCGCGGCGCACCCCGCGCCTACGAACTCGATTCTTCGTTCAGCGGACGCCTGCGGTCACGCCCTCGGCGGAAGCCGAGCAACCCGCGCGATCCGCCCTGGGCAACGAGGGGATAACGAGCGCTCCGGAAACACATGCGAGGGGAGTGATCGGCGATGCAGCAGGGTCAGGTCTTCAAGTTGAAGAGGCGGGGTGTCGACGGCGGCTCCATCTGGGCGTATAGGTACCGGACGGGCGGCTCGGGTTCGAGGCGCCTGCAGCGCGGGGGCTTCGCTTCCGAGCGTGCCGCGGCGGACGCTCTGGAGCGTAAGCTCGAACGCATCCGGCGTGAGACGGGCCTCGGTAGCTCGCTGACGCTGGAAGAGCTCGTCGAGGAGTACCTCGCCCAACACGACGCAGAGCCCGAGACGATCGACAAGCTGCACTGGCTCCTCGCCAAGTCGCTGCGCGCCTTCGGTGGGCGCCGACTCTGCGAGCTTCGCTCGCAGGAGATCGCGGCCTGGCGGATGACGATCTCGCCTGGCCACCGGTTCGAGGCGACGCAGGCGCTGCGGCAGGTGCTCGCACGCGCGGTCGTCTGGGGAATGATCGACGTCAACCCGGCCAAGCAGGGAGTCGAAAACCCGCAACGCCGTCGCACAGAGAAACGCCCGTTCGAGTCCTGGCGTCAACTCGAGGAACTCGCTGCTCGGCTCGGGCCGCGTTACGGGCCGACCGTGATCTTCGCGGCTGCGACCGGCCTTCGCCCCGGGGAGTGGATGGCGCTCGAGCGGCGCGACATCGACCGCCGAACACGTGTCGTCTACGTCCGTCGCGCACTCAGGAACGGCCGGCTCAAGAGCACGAAGACCGAAGGGAGCATACGCGCGGTGCCGCTGCAGTCGATCGCACTCGCAGCGCTCGACCAGCTTCAAGCCGATCGCGGGAGTGAGCTGCTGTTCCCAGCGCCCCGCGGCGGCTACTTCGACCTGCACAACTTCCGCAACCGCTACTGGAAACCCGCACAGGCCGCGGCCGGGATCGAGCCGTCACGGCGCGTCTACGATCTGAGGCACACCTTCGCTACCTTCGCGCTCCGTGCCGGCATCTCAACCTTCGACCTCTCCCGCTACATGGGCGCCAGCCTGACCATGATCGACCGCCATTACGGCCACCTCGCCCGCGACGGACGCGAGCACGCAATCCGGCTCCTCGACAGCTACAGCACAGCCGAAGCGACCGACGTCCAAGCTATGGACGTCCGATGGACGCCGGTGCCGTCGATCGTCGCCCATCACGACAACAGAAACAGCCGTTAGCGGGAAGAAAGCAGAAGCCCTCTGACGGACTCGAACCGTCGACCCCCTCCTTACCATCCGGCCGTGTCCGCGCGTGCCCGCACGTGCCCAAGCTGGTGTACCCGTGTCGTACCCGCGAGCTGTCTACCGTTTAGCAAACAGACAACCTGGTTGCTGACGTCCAGGACGCTGGAGACTGGTTCGTGATCGGCGCGCTGACGTGTTGAAGTAGAAGAGGCGCGGTTCAGGCGAGAGCACGCTGGCCCAGGCGAACGCACCTACGGCCTCGCGTTCCTTCGGATACGTGGGATCGAGCGGGTGCAGCTCCACGCTGACCTGACGATCATGTCGCGGTTGGCGCTCGCACTCGCGAAGACCCGCCCCATCCGTTCGGACGATTAGCCCTTCGCGACCGTAGTCACCCGCACCACGAAGCTGAGGCTGCCGATGCCCTGCCTCGCTGTGACTCGCCAGCACCCGATGGTCGGAAACGTCAATCCGCTCGGGATGAACCCGACCGTCGGATAGCTGGCCGTATGTAGTGAAACACGGAGAGGGGGTGCAGACCTATCGAGTCTGCGACCGCTGATCGAGAAGGTTCCCTGGACGCCACGCCACCATCCGAGCTTCGCGTAGATCGACCCATCAGGGTTGACAATGGCCTTGTATCCGCCGCTGGGAAGTCGTCCAGCGCGTAGCACTCCGTCTGTCCAGGTGAGGTGCGCCCGGATTCGTCCATTCCCATAGTTGAACCCCTTCGCACCGAAACCTGCGTCAGGATCAGTGACGAGGTTGGGCCGCGTACCTGGGCATGAAGTGGCCGGTGCCGACGGAGCCGCGACAGAAAACGCAACGAGCGTGGTACTCGCGACCATTGCTATTGCGAGGAGGCGCATGGACATGTTGTATTACACCTGAGGCGAAGGTGAGGTTCCCGCGCCAGACCTATTTTGGCCGCCGCTCCACTGCGCCAGGGCGACTATCGCACCCACCACGGCAAGTAACGCGGATGCATTGAGAGGTAAGCGGCGGACCGGACGAGCATCAGTCCTCACATACTGGCCGCCGACCTTGCTACGTCAATCCCCGCCACTTCAGGCGTCGTTCGCGAACGCTGGCGCAGGCGACAACGCCTGTCTCTAGAGCGGTTCCGGCAACCAGTGATCTTGAGTTGAACTTGCCGCAGGTGAGGTGCTGGGCGGATCGGCGTCGGCTGCCCGACCAGGGACAGCGATGCGCAAACGCAGCCGGAGGCCCGATCTTGTGTCACCGTTCGCGGTGGACTTCGCGTACCCGCTCAGACCGGTCAACGGCGCACCCGATAGCACAGATGAAGCACCCGGTTGCCCTGAATCACCACGTCAGGATCCTCCAACAGGTGCTGCGCGTGGACCGACCCGAAGTAGCGCTTGCCGGACCCGAACACGACGGGTACGACGTCCATGCGCACCTCGTCGATCAGGCCCGCGGCAAGCACCTGGCCACCGACGTCGCCGGCGGCGACCTCAACCATGCGGTCACCCGCAAGCTCCTGCGCCTTGGCCACGGCTGCCTCGACGCCGTCGACGAAGTGAAACGGCGCCTCGGGGTCCCAGCCCTCGGGCTTCGGCCGGTGCGTCACGACGACCACGTGGTCGATCCCCGCCCGGAGGCTTCCCGTCCCAGCCGTCCGTCATGTCGAAGACGTGGCGGCCGACGAGTGTCGCCCCGATCTGGTCCCAGTACGGCCGGGTGTAGTCGTAGCAAGCGCTCGCGGGAGTTATTTGCCCATGACCGGCACATCGGGGCTACGTCGGCATAGTGCGTACGACGAGGGTGCCGACGATCACCTTGCCTGTAGCGGCCGGGACGCCCCGGCGGAGAGCCGCGTTCTCCAGCTTTCCTCGGATGCTCAGCTCAACTCAGTGATCTGGGGTCGCCCGTTTGCCACGCGTCCCGCTGCTTCGTGGGGTGGCGTATGACGATGTGGGCCTCGCCCGCACCGGTCTTGAAGCTCGGAGATCGTTCCTCGTTCGAGGGCGTTGACGGCACCATCCACGGTTGCGACTCGGTTGGCCACGTCCACGAGGTCGCTCACATCCCCGGGCTCGGCGTCGAGGCGTCGCCACACCTCGGCGGGGTCGACATCGACCAGGCGAGCGAGCTTCTCGTCAGCCACCTGATGCCGATCGTGGACGAGCCTTACGAGGTGGCGCATCAACAGGGCCTCGTCATCAGTGATCTTGCCGTCCGCCATGATGACGAGCCACGCGACCCACAGCGTCAGCTGCGGGTGCTGACTTCGCTCGCTCAGGTTCTCAGCGAGCTCGATCACGCGCGCCTCGTTACGGAAGACGGCTCGTGCGTGCCGTCCCGTGATCAGCGTCGTGTAGCGGTTCAGCACGACGGCGAGCGGAATGCCGACGAGTGGGATGCTGATCTTGATGGCGTTGCGCTGCAGGAGGTACTTCCCGACGACGGGAAGTCCCTTCGCGGCCGCGAGCACCGGTCCGGAGTAGAAGCGCTTGATCACCGGCCGCACAATGACCGGGCCGACCTTGACAACGCCTTCGCGGACTGCTTCCCCGCCCTTGATCGTGAAGGCAACCCGGATGAGCTTCCACATGTCATCGGGGTCGGACAGGTCGATCGGGATTCGATACAGGACCGCGACGTCGTAGGCCAGGCGGAGCTGGAGCCGGGTGATGAACGCGACATCGACCATGACGGTCGCGACCGCGGCCGGAACAACCACCGGCGAGGCACCACCAAGGCTCCCGATCGTGGCGGCGATGGCCGCCGTGTAAGCCCCGGCAGAGAGCCCACCCTCGAGCGCGGCGTACCGAGCCGCCATCTTGATCCGCTGATCAACGATGGCATCAGCGGGTACGCCCTCGTACCGCTCCTGGAAGTAGCGCCAGTCGACCTTGTCGGTGTACGAGCCCAGTGCCTGAGCGCTGAGCTTGGTGAACCAGCCGCCCGACCTGATCTCGTCCGGGCTCAGCCCCGCGACGAACTCCCGTAGCTCGGCGCGCTCACGCTCGCCGAGCTCCTGGTCGGCAGCGTCGTCGTCACCGCCCGCGCCGAGGGCGTCAACTGGAAGGTCTGGCATGGCGAGTCCTCCAAACCGAACTTAGCGTAGGCCCATGGTGCCGACTGCGACCGAGTGCCGCTGGCCCGATCTGCGCCGTGTCGCGAGACGTCGTGCGTGCCCGCGAGTGCCCGCCCGTCCCAAAATGTACCCGTCTCGTACCCGCGCAGAAGCAAGATCTCGCCTTTACGGGCAACACAACATGCCCATTTGCAGGGCCTTTGTGCAAGCCCTCTGACGGACTCGAACCGTCGACCCCCTCCTTACCATGGAGGTTTCGTGGTGCCTCGGCGGGTCGGGGGAGGCACGCTTTCCGCCGTGTTTCTTCTGCACCTAAGTCAGTCCGCGCTCCGTTCCTATCGCCTCCTTGAGACTCTCTGAACGGCCTTGAGACGACCCGAACCTGTCCCCAAAACCTGTCCCCAAGATCAGGGCCGTCGGTCTCGAGTCCCCTGGAGCAAGATCGTCATCGCGCGGAGAAATGATAGTTCGGTTCAGTCGATGAACTCCGAATAGTGAAAGCAGGCGCTCGCTATGCCCGCAGCGGCCACCGCGCCGTGATTGCGTCGTTGCTTTCGAACACGGCGCGGAAGTCATCATCCTCGATCGCGCGCCGTACGGCGACGCGAAGGACGTCTTGGGCTTTCGCGATCTTCTTGACGTCGTGGGGCGGATCCTCGTCGTTCTCGTACCAGCCCTCCGGCGCGACGAGCTCGACCTCAGCACCGTGGACGACCTTCGAACGGGCGTTGTAGATCCACGTCCAGTACGCGTGTGGCTCGTGCCGTCGATGCCGAACTCGTCGGCAATCTGCTTTGAGCGCTTCACGAACTGGGCCGTAATCTGCGCCTCCTCGTTCGTGTTCAGCAGCGCCTCGAGGCCGGTGGTGATATGCGCGACCGCATCTGACAGGTAGCGCGACTGCGCGCTCGCTTCCGCCTGGAAGATCGCTCTCTTCACACGCTGGGGGAGGACGTCCTTTGCCGCCCGGTACTGGTCGAGGAACGTCCGCAGTTCGGCTGTCTCGCCGTCCGTGAACCAGAAGCGGCTCTTCCGAGCGCGGTAGGCGAGTCGAGCCTCATGCCCGGTCAGCGGGCAGATCCGCCTGTGCCCGTCCGAGCGATCGATCACGCGGCCGGCGTACTCGAGGCTGTAGCCGTTGTCGAGCACGAATCGCGATAGGAAGACCGCCGCCGTGATCGCTTGAGTTGGGTCCCAGTGAATAGGCGGCGCTCGTTATCCGCTGACCACTCCCTTACCGGGACATCCCGCCAGAACGAGTACATCTGCCCGAACTGGCGAACGGGCTCGAAGTTCTGACCGCGCGGGAGGGCCGCGTGGATCACCTGCTCTGCCAGATCCGCCTCGTCGCCACGTAGCCGCTCGAGCATCACCCCGTCGCCGAGTCAACCGGGCCGTCCGCCGCACGGTGGGCGAGCCACTCTTCCGCGTTTGAGTGACGGCCCGGTGACGGGATCACGACTACGTCGCGCACACGTGAGATCCGTGGGCCGATCTCCTCGTCGTCCCATTCACCGGCGTCTGCCGGTTGGGCTGTTCCGATGTGCAGCGCCTAGCCTCCCACCTCAGGGTTGAGGCTCAACGCGACATGCCACGAAGCGTTGATCTGCGTCGTGAGAGTCGTGAAGGCCGCGACGTCAGCAATCCGCTCCAGCGTCTGGTCGCTGACCGGAATGTCGGTCGCACGAGCCGCCGTGAGCCATCGCACGGTCTTCTGTCTGATCACCGGATTTCGGTAGCGCGCTGCCTCACCCATTCGCTCGATGTGCGCACGGAGTAGATTCGGGTCCTCGAACGGGACTAATGCTCGACTCGACTCCGCCAGTTCATAGAAGTGCCCGACGAGGTCGGAGAAGGACTCGAACCATGCCGGCCTGCCGCGCGGGTTCGGGAGACCGTAGGTGCCTGGTTGCTGGTATGTCCACACCCAGTGCGCGCCAAGGTGCTGCGGACTTACGAAGCCTGAGCCGGCGATGACCTGCCGGACGATGTGTCGATATTCGTAGTCAGCACGGGTCCAGAACGCGGGCGCGACGTATCTGACGAGCGCATCGGCACCCAAGCGCTTCTGGAGGCGCCGCAGGATCCGGTGTTGAGTTCGGCTTCTCGTGAACCTGTAGTAGGGCGCGTGCCATAGCGACCACTGCTTTGCGCGAGCGCCGTACAGGTACTCGGGACGCTTGTACTGCAGGATCAGACTCACCGGCCTACTGGGGAGGTATGTCCGAGTCGGCAGACGACCGGGCCGCCAATGCGGTTCCACCAGGCGGAGGCCGCGCGGCCGCGGAACCTTCAAGATCTGCCAGATCACGTTCGAAGCATCCGGGTGCGCGGCTGCGTCGTAGCCGACGATCCTCTCGATCACCTGCGACGAGCTGAGGACATAGCCGCCGCGGTCCGCGAGCTCGATCGCGAAGGCGGTTTCGAACTCCTTCTCCCAGAACTCGGCGATCGGCACGGAGCCGATCTTCCCACGGGGATCGGAGATTGCGCCCCGGTGGGCGGCCCAGCCCATCGCCGCGCCGTCGCCTGGCTAATGTCGTCCCATGCCCGAAGCTGAGAGCTTCTTCCGCTACGAAGATCTCTTCGACATCGAGAACCGCCCCGGTGCAGGTGTGCAGCTCTGGGGCAAGGCGGTTGAGGATCAGATCCAGCGCGTCGTCATTGCTGGGAATCGCCATCGGCAGAACCACGCTCCGGACGGCGTCCACATTCCGGAAGGGGAGCGGTTGAACCACGATCCCAACGCGAGCGTCGGCTTCACACCGAGGTCTACTTTCTCGCGCTGGAGATCCGGCGGGTCATTCTGTTCCACGATGCCATTTCTGAGCAGATCAGCGATACGCGTCTCCCGCAGGCACGCGCGACATTCGTTGCCGCCGCACCGCAGGCCAAGGACTTCCGCGACTTCTTCGAGCACTTGGACGAGTACTTGCTCGGCTCGGGTCGCGCGCAGCGGAAGGGGCGAGTAGCTGATCGCATCTCCCCGATCCTCCGCTTGCGGTGGGGGCAGGCGAACGTCGTCGTCGATTTCGGCGGCGCCACCCTCGATGTGACAGCGGCTGGTGAGGCAGCATGCAAGCTCGCCGAGACGACCGGAAAGATCTGGGAGGAGTATCGCGAAGCTCTCAAGACGACTGAAGAAGAGCCGCCCGACGATGGAGTCCCTCGCATTTTGGAGGTCACGACTTCGACCTCGACGGTCATCGGTGGGGACGACGAGGGCTACATGGTCACGACGGGCATCCTGCTCGGCGTCAACGTGCGCCTGGCTCACCCGATGAGATCGAGGCGAGATAGTTCGGGCGTGACGTGAGCGAGTGCGACCGAAGGGCGGGGGCTAAGTGCTGATTCCGAGGCGCTGCAACGCGTCAATCCCTTCTGGCAAGGTGCGGCACACAATCGCGCCGGGCGCGGACATCGACTCGGCGCGTCGCAGGTACTCGCTGGTCTGCTTCTCGCCGACCACAATGTCGGCGTAGCCGGCGGCGCAGGAGAGGAAATTCATGTCGATGAGGTCGTTGCGCTCCCACTTGTCGTCGGCGTTGCGCAGGCGGTGGTAGAGCACCTCGTGCAGCCGGCCGACATAGGGCATCTCACGCAGACGGTCTGGTAACTCGTTCCCCAGCCACAGCGAATACTGCTCAGGGGACAAACCGGCACGCTGTGCGGCTAGCGCGGTCTCGTCGCCGAGGTCCGCCATTAGACGGGCGCGCGTGCTGATGCGAGCGTGCTCGGCACTCGTCTTGTGCTCGCGCATGTAGTGAGCAAGCGAAGGGAATCCAGCGGCCCACCGCTCGGCTGCCTCATGGCCCTCACGCACTTCGACCGCCTCGTCATCTAACACCGCGGCGTATAGCGCGGACGCCCAGGTAAGGCGCGGCAGCAGATCATCGAAAGGGGGTGGCAGGTCGATGGCTGGTTCAGATGGCTTGGAGGCCGCGAACAACACCTCCGGTTGCAGCGTAAACACGGCGAGTGTTCGCGGCGACTCACCGCGCAGGGTTCGCAGGAACTCGGCCTTGCGAACCGCCACCGGATTGCGCATTTGCCAGCCGCGCGAGAGCGCCATGAGCGTCAGGCCGAGGTGTTCGCGCCAGCGCCCTTCCAGGTGCGCCATCTCAGTCAGGTGACCAGCCGAGAGTGGGAGCACAATGCGTTGCGCTTCGGCCAACTGGATCAGCGTGGTGGCCGCACTCGCGGTCGCCTCATTCAGCTTCTCCGGCACATGACGCTGCTTGGCGAGGCTGACCCAGTGGAGCTGATCCAGATAGACCACCGGGCGACCTGTAGGAGGGCCGTCTGCGGCGCCGGCGACGCCGACCTCAACGATCAGAACGTTCCCGCTAGCAACCGTGAAGCTCAGCGTGTCGCTGGCGAAGTCGAATCTGGAGCGCAGAAACGGCACGCCTGCCGCGACTAATGCTGCCGGCATCGGGAAGGTCTCGCGTCGGCCGTCACTCAGCTCGATCGTTGCAAGACCATGCTCGAAGTCGATTTCCCACGCGGTGAACTGACGTGCTCCCCGCCGGTGGTGACGAGCTAGGTCGCGATGTTTTGGTGATCTTCCCAGGTTTGCTTGACCTCGTAGGGCGTCTTGTAGCCGAGCCGCGAGTGGGGTCGGTGGTGGTAGCGGTCGACGTAGCCGCCGATTCCGTGTCTCGCGTCGTCGAGCGTCTCGTACTCGTTCAGCCACACCTCCCGTTCTTTCAGATTCCCGAACCAGCTTTCGATGAAGGCCTGGCTCTCGGGGTCGCGGTAGCCGCCGCGGCGGTGCTTGATCCCAAGCTCGGCGAGCCGGGCGCGGAAGCGGCGGGCGGTGAAGGCGGAGCCGTTGTCGCTGCCGAGCACGAGCTCGCCCGCCTGGATCCCGTGCACGGCGGCCGCTTGTTCGACGACCTGGATCGCTTCGTTCGGCGCGGCAGCGCAGCTCCAGTGAACAGCCGACGATCTCGCGGGTGCAGCAGTCGATGATCGCGTTCAGGTAGCACCAGCCGTGCTGGCGGCCCAGACGCTCGTCATGTCGAGCTGCCAGAGCTGCCTGGGTCGCTCGACCCGGAAGAAGCCCGGCCGCTTCCTGCGCTCGAGCGGGCGGCGGCGCTGGATCAGCCTCCGCTCCCGCATCACCCGCAGCACCCGCTTGCGGTTGACCGGCACGCCGAGCCGGCGCTGGACGAAGGCGCAGACCATCCGGTAGCCGTCGGTCTGGTTGGCGAGCGCCTCCTCGGCGACGATCGCGGCCTCGACCGGATCCCTGAGCGGCCGCCGCTGCGGCGCCGCTCTCGGCGTCGGCACCCGATAGAGCGCCTGCCGACTGATCTGCAGTACGCGCGCCACCGTCGCCGCGGCGAAGCCACGTGCGACCAACTCGCGAGACCGAGCGACGCGCACGCTCACTCCCAGCCTCGCAATGCTTCCCCCGCGATCTCCAGCTCGTAGGTCTTCCTGTCCGAGCGCCCGCTCCAGCTCGCCAGTCCCGAACGGCTGAGGGGGAGTCTGTACCGCCGGTGCCCCGAGGCTGCCGAGGACAAACAATCGGTTGTTCATGCGAGTTCCGCCTCTATCGAGGATGACTCCTCAACGAGCGCGCCTCAGACACCTGGCGGCGGCCTAACCTGTGCTCGCGTCTGGTGGCGGCGGCGGCGGCGGCGGCGGCGGCGGCTCATTGAGGGCCGTGGCCGCTTGAAGCAAGGACTTCCAGCGGCCGAGCTGGTTTTCGTCTTCAGGGGCCGCGCCACCGATGTGAGTGCCGCTCCCGATCTGCGGAGGCGCTTTGGACGGCATCGCCAGTTCGCGACGGGCCGCCGATGGGACGACAACTTCGAGTGGCTCCTGCCCGGGTGTTTCTGGCGGCGCCGATCGAACCGCCTGATCGATCAACGTCGCGCCGAGGCGCGCAAGGGCACTAAGAGCCTATCCCGGTTGGCCCTCGGCGGTCGCCATTCTCCAGGCGATGATTCCGCAGGCGAGTTGGAGTAGGGCGCGGTGGTTTGCGGGTTTCTTTGACCAG
>JAABUS010000266.1_pt1 | contig 131735 bp, 109 predicted proteins | sample 5560161 | NCBI WGS metagenome assembly JAABUS01 (sample SAMN10711885, study PRJNA513376) | rock metagenome | isolation source: Antarctica rocks | place: Antarctica: Victoria Land, Trio Nunatak nord | collected 2016-01-04 | reverse complement strand
TGTCAAAGAACGAAACGAGTTGGCAATCAAAGTCCAATGGCAGTTCTCCATCGCAAATGCCAGAGAGAAACTGAGTCGCCACTACGACAAAGTGCAATCTAAAGACTAACCTGACAAGGTACTAGTGCGGTAGATCGGGGTTTTAGTTAGCTACAGGCCGCCGTATCTCTGCGTTTCGCGTGCGCAGGACGTACATGGTTCTGGCATAGAACCTAATTGTCTTAACCGGCACGCCGCAGAGCCGGGCACGCCTGTATAGTCGGCCACTGATTTGTTAATCGCTACCCGTTAAATAGTGAATTGCTCTGGCTGCAGAAGTGATTCGATATCCCTAACTAACAGTTGAAAGCTCCGGCACAACTACACATTTCTTAAGGAGATTCTTTTAATCATGAAGAGAACGACAGGATGGGCACAGTCTCTGACAATGGCTCTGGTGCTGTTTTCAATGCTGCTTAATTGTACGCCACGCGTGCTGAGCAAAACCATGCCGGTGGTAAAGAAAAATGCCACCACGCGCCAGACCGCCGCGCCAGCGAAATCTGGAAAACAGATTTCGCAACAGGCGACGCGACGCGGCAATCGCGTTGAAGACGCCGACGATGACGATAACGCAGATATTCCACCGTTTATGCGCGGACGTATTAACGAGGAAACCTATCACCGTATGCGCGACGACCAGATTAAACGCCTGCGCGGTATTCTAGATAATAATCGCCCGTTTAATCCGCGTGACCGCCAACGCGCGATTCGTTTATTGGAAAGACAAGAGTCGGAGCGTTCAAAGGTGTTGCGTGCGCGGCGCTCTCTACAGCCTTCGCTAATGCAGGACACGACCACTACGCAGAACTCTTCTACGCAGCCCACGCTGGCACAACAGAACACTGTTGCGGCAGAGGTCGCTGGTGGAACATGGACGCCGATTGGCCCGGCCCCGATCCCGAACGGCCAGACGACAACTACCGAAACAGTCGGCCCAATGCCGGTCAGCGGGCGCGTCACATCCATTGACGTTCATCCGACCAACCCGAACATCGTTTATGTCGGCACGGCGCAGGGCGGTCTGTATCGTTCCCTTGATGGCGGCGCAAGTTGGACACCGCTGCTCGACACGGCGCTTTCGCTCGCAGTCGGCTCAGTCACCATTGACCCGAACGACACTACGCGCGTCTGGGTCGGCACCGGCGAAGGCAATCTTTCGGCGGACAGCTTTTTCGGCGTCGGCGTTTACTTAATCACCAATGCCGAAGGCGCGGCGACGCTCAACGGTCCTTACAGTATGAGCACCGGCGGCACGGATGTGCTGACCGGCTTATCTGTCACCAAGCTTCTGGTCGCGCCCGGCGATCCCAACACTATTTTCGTCGCAACCACCAGCGGCATCGGTGGCATCGGTGCCTCCCCACCGCCATTCACAACTAATCGCGGCCTGTACCGTGCTACCAACGCGCTTCAACCGGGCGGCCCGACGTTCACGAAAATCATTGTGCAACCGGCCAACGGCGGCAATCGCGGAATCAATGACCTCATTTTTGAACCGGGCAATCCGAATAACCTTTACGCAGGTGTGCGCGGCTTTGCCAGCGCGACAATCACCAACGACGGCGGTATCTGGCGTTCGACCAACGCGCTTTCTCCAAGCCCGACGTTTACCAACGTTCAGCCGATTGGCACGACTGCCGCGATTTACGTTATCAAATTTGCTGCCAATAAAATCGGCAACAATTTGACGATTCTGGCCGCGACCGGCGAACGTGCTGCGGCCTGTACCGCCAGTTCGGAAGGCATCTTGCGCCGCTCGACCGACGGCGTTAAGTTCGAGGCCACTGTTCCGGGCGCGCAAGGTTATTGCGGCGGACAATGCTTCTATGATATCGCTCCGGCGATTGATCCAACCAACTCCAACAATATCTATCTCGGCGGCTCGGCTAACAGCGGCGCTGCGACGGCTGCCTGCCGTCCGTCCGTGCTACTCAAATCGGCTGACAGCTCGACGTTCGTTCGCAGCGACACGGGACTGCACGCCGACACGCACGCTGTCACAGTCGCGCCTTCGAGTCCGAACATTGTTTACTTTGGCAGCGATGGCGGCGTGTGGCGCTCGGACAATACTGGCGTGACATGGTTGAGCCTCAACAACTCGACCTTCAGCGCCACGCAGTTTCAGAGCTTGGCACTGCATCCGACGGATCGCAACTTTACCATCGGCGGCACACAAGACAACGGCACAGAGTTTCGTATGCCGGACGGTACGTGGCAACGCGCGGATTTCGGCGATGGCGGCTTCTCGCTGATTGACCAGAACGCGCCTGATACAGTCAACGTCACGATGTATCACACGTACTTCAACCAGACGAATAATATCATTGGCTTCGGGCGCGTCACCAGCACGGCACAGGCAATGGACAGCGGCTGGACGTTTCTCGGTTGCGGCGGCACGCCCAACGGGATTAACTGCACCGATTCGACGCTCTTCTACGCACCGATGGCGCTCGGGCCGGGCAACCCTAACACGCTCTACTTCGGTTCTGACCGTCTGTATCGCTCGACAGATCGCGGCACCACGATGCAGGTCGTGAGCCAAGCGCCGCTGGTCGCGGGTGTCCCCGTCAGTTCAATCGGTATCTCGGCGCAGAGCGATACGGTTCGTATTGTCGGGTTGCGTAACGGCAGAGTCTTTGCGACAACCAATAATTCCACGACGTTAACCGATGTCACCGGCACGATTCCGGCCAGATATATCGCGCGTGCGGTGATTGACCCGCTTTTTGCCAACACTGCTTACGTCACACTTTCAGGTTTCGGCCTGCCAAACGGCCAACATATCTGGAAGACAACCAATCTTACGGGCGGCGGCACAACTTGGGCACCTGCCGGTAACGGTATTCCAGATATTCCGGTCAGCGCCTTCGTGATTGATCCGCTTAACTCAAATTATCTGTACGCGGGCACAGACATAGGCGTTTATGCCTCGACCGACGGCGGCCAGAATTGGGTGCCTTATGGTGACGGCCTGCCGCGTGTCGCTGTCTTTGATATGGCGATCCAGAGTCCGAATCGCATCTTGCGCATCGCCACACACGGGCGCGGACAGTTTGAGATTTCGGTCCCGACGCCGCCGGTTGTTACGACGGGCGCGCTCTTCGCCGACAGCGCGACGCTGACCAGCGAGAGTTGCCCGCCCGCGAACGGTGTCATTGATTCGGGCGAACGCGTTACCGTCAGCCTCAGTTTGAGGAATAACGGCAACGCTCCGACCTCGAATCCCGTTGCCACGCTGCAAGAGACGGGCGGCGTCTCTGCTCCGAGCGGCCCGCAAAATTATGGTTCCATCGCTCCGGGACAGACGGCTACGCGCGACTTTTCCTTTACTGCCAATGCCGCGTGCGGTTCAATTATCACGCTCACGTTGCAGGTGCAGGACGGCTCGAACAATTTCGTTCCGGCCACCTATAGCTTCAGAGTTGGCACGTTGACATCTACGAATATCGGCACCGTCGAGAACTTCGATAATGTAGTCGCGCCAGCTTTGCCCGCCGGTTGGACAACCTCTGCAACCGGTTCAGGTCTGCCTTGGATGACCACGACTGTCTACAGCGATACGGCTCCGAATTCCGCTGGGACAGATGCTTCCGGCTCCGCAGCAGCGACCGGCAGCGCGCAGCTCAATTCACCTGCGATTGCGATTCCGGCAGCATCTTCCGGGCTTACTAATCAACTCGTCTTCAGAAACTTTTACAATCTCGAAGCGGGTTTCGACGGCGGTGTGCTGGAGATATCCATTAACGGCGGCACGTTCCAAGACATTCTTGCGGCAGGCGGTAGCTTCGCAAGCGGTGGCTATAACGGATCGTTGGCGACCTATACGGGTAACGGCAATCCACTCGCCGGAAGACAAGCTTGGACAGGTAGTTCAGGGGGCTTTATCAGCACCGTGATTAACCTGCCAGCCTCAACCTCCAGCCAGAATATCGCCCTGCGCTTCCGTGCCGGATATGACAACAGTGATGCTCCGGCTAATCCCGGCTTCCTCGTGGACACAATTAGCCTCGCGTCTTCCGGCTACACGTGCAACAGCAGTTGTACACAGGCCAGATTAGTGACAACGACAACGCTGGCGCGTTCGGGCAACAATGTGGTGGCGACCGTGACGGTGCAGAATCAAGGCATCACGACCGCCACCAACGTGACGATTAACTCTGCCACCTTGGGTGCCACAAGTGGAACACCGGTGCCGCAAAACTTAGGTAACTTAGCGGCGGGACAAACGGCCTCTACCACTATTACCTTTGCCAATCCGGGAGCGGCCGGCACGCGTCAAGTGTTGCGCATCAATGGCGTGTTTGACGGCACGACCGGCTTTGGCAAATCACAGACCGTGACACTTCCCTGACGGGACAACTTGAAAGAAGGTGAGGACACTCTCAAATAAGGAGAACCAAACACTTCTTTTTCTTTATTAGCCGCAGGGCAGCGACCAGTAAGGTCGCTGCCCTGCGGCTACGCACACACCGTCCCACTTAAAGCCGGAGCGGCAGACCTTAAACCTCAACAAGCCTCAACGCGACGGCGACCAACACAGGCAGAGGAGTTCACCGACTTCGCTGTTAAGATGCTGCACCGCTTCGTAAATATACTTTTCAATACATTCTTACTGCCCGCAGAAAAGCAGCCAAACAATTGAAATTCACTGCTCGCTCTGTACGCGGGCATCTACCTCCGCCTCGAATCAGAGTGTTCAAGTGGCTGATGGCTCCGCAAAAGTGATAAGCGGTCAGGTGAAAAAACTATTGACAGTAGTAAACACTTGGTATATGGTACGTGCGCTTCCGATATCTCTGGTGCGATGGTTAATGTAGAGGGTTGTTCGCTTTCGATTTGCCCCTGAAATGAACACCCGTTTATTCGCCTCGTAAAATTCTATAATTATCAAGCCAATCTTTGTCGCTATAAGTGCCGGTGATAAGCGTCTGTTAAGCTGAAACGCCTTTATCATTGTGCGGTGCTGGCGTCTTTTGCTCTTCAAGGCAGCGGTACCTTCAAGTGACCAACGCAACGGATTCGTAATGCGCCGCTGTGCAAACAGGCGAATCCCTATAGACCGCAGTCGGTACAGTCCGCAAAACACACGACTTTCTTCTAGCGCGCGGTAAGAGGTAACTCCTTCGGTGCTATTCGGAACTCTCGTGAGGCAATTGAAAACATAACGTATAGGAAGAGTCGGGCGCCACGTGTTCTGTTACATCTTAGGCACATGCTTCCACCCTTCCCCCAAACTTACAGGAGACTTTTTATGTCAAGACGTTCCCGTTGGCTCGCCCTCAGTTTAACTTTACTGGCGGTCGGCAGTTTACTTTTCATATCACTCCCCCGCCCCGTCGCTCATGCGCATGGCAAAGGGCAAGCCAGTGATAATCAGCTAAAGCCAGAAGTCCACAGCGCCGTCGGCTTTGGTGTCACCCCGGCCATCCGCGATATCAAAGAGAGTGCGCCAGCCCGCACCACCAACGAGATCGAAGGTGAAGACGAACCGATTCGTTTGGTTAAGAATCCGGTTCTGCCCAGAAAAGGGGATAAAGAGCAAAACGTCTTCGATCCGTTAATTCAATTATCAAAGCCGAATTCAGCGTTGAATTCGCTTCAGGGTGGCGAGCCGAATGTTCTGCCTGCTCCGATAACGAGCTTTGAGGGAAATAGCAGCAACGACAATGTGGCGGTTTTTGGCGGTAGAGTGCTTCCGCCAGACACCAACGGCGATGTCGGCCCGACGCAGTACGTCCAAACAGTCAATCTCGTATTTTCGGTTTACAATAAAACGACCGGAGCGCGACTGACGGGGCCGTCAAGGATCAGCAGCCTCTTTACCGCCGCTGGCGTCACCGGCGTCTGCTCCACGAATGACAACGGCGACCCGATTGTGCTCTACGATTCACTGGCGGATCGCTGGCTTATCAGCCAGTTTGCCTTCGCAAGCAGCACTGCTCCGCCCTATCACCAGTGCATCGCGATCTCGAAGACCGGTGATGCGACGGGCCAGTATTTTGCTTACGACTTCATCACGCCCGGTGCTAATCTCAACGACTACCCGCACTTCGGCGTTTGGCCGGATGCCTACTACATGACGGACAACCAGTTTCTTGCTCCTAACCTTAATTTTAACGGCGCAGGCGCGTTTGCCTATGACCGCTCAAAGATGCTCAGAGGCGACCCGTCCGCCACGTTCATCTACTTCAATCAGCCAGCGCCGCGTGGTGGTCAGCTTCCTTCCGACATGGATGGTCTGAACCCGCCTCCGCCCGGCGCTCCAAACTATATCCTTGAATTCACCTCCACTATCTTTCAAGACCCGGAAGGCGACGCCTTGAAAATCTTTGAATTTCACGCGGACTTCGCCAATCCGGCTAACTCTACTTTCACTCTGCAACAAAATCTTCCGGTGGCCGCTTTCGATCCGCGTACTCCGGGCGTTGGGCCCGCTGGTCCGCAAGGAAGAAACGTCGTCGAGCAACCTCCGCCGTCCACATCAACTACGTCACTGGATGCAATCCAAGACCGGTTGCTGTATCGCGTGCAGTATCGCAACTTCGGCGGCCGCGATGCGCTGACGCTTAATCATACGGTGAACGTGAGCGGGCAAGTACCGTCTACACAGGCAACACACCAGGCCGGTATCCGCTTCTATGACTTACGTCGCGGCACGCCGGGAAGTGGCCTTTTCACCGTCGGCAATCAGGGCACATTCTCCCCTGATGCCGGTAATGGCGCGACAGGCACTAATCGCTGGATGGGCAGCGCGGCGCAGGACAATCAAGGAAACTTGGCTCTCGGCTACAGCACCTCCAGCACCCTTGTTTTCCCGTCCGTCAACTACACCGGACGATTGTTCACCGACCCGGCAGGCACGCTTCAAACTCCCGAGCAAACATTGGTGGCGGGCACCGGCGTGCAACGATCCACTTCAGGCCGCTGGGGCGATTACAGCATGTTGGGAGTTGACCCGCGAAACGATTGCGACTTCTGGTACACACAAGAGTACTACACTGCCGCTGGTCAAGCGCAGAGTACAGCTGCCTGGCAGACACGCATCGGCAGTTTCAGGTTCGCGCAATGCACTGCGCCGCAACAGGGAACGTTAACGGTTAACGTCACCGATTGCGTGACGGGCGTGGCAATTCCGGGCGCGGTAGTAACAATTAACGGCAACATTTATGGTGCCACCGTTGCGAACGGAACCTTCTCGACGGTGTTGCCTCCAGGCACCTATACGGTGACGGTTTCCGTGCCCGACGCCGGATTTTCAGCGCCTGTCACCCAAACAGTCACGATCACCGATGGCGGAACGGCCAACGTGAGCGTCTGTCTCAACAGCGGGCCAGCATTAATCGCCAGCACGGGCGGAGTGACGCTGGTTGATGAGAGTTGCCCACCGGCCAACGGCGGGATCGACCCGGGCGAGCGTGTCTCGGTCAACCTCTCGGTGCGGAATAACAGCCTTTCGGCCAGCACGGTAAACCTCGTTGCAACGTTGCAGCCGTCGGCCAACGTGGTTGCGCCAAGCAGTCAGCAAAACTACGGCGCGCTCGCTCCCAATGCGTCCGCCACGCGAACCTTCTCGTTTACCGCCAACGGCAATTGCGGCGACACGATCACCTTAACGCTCCAGTTGTCGGATGGCTCGAACAATCTCGGTACCGTCACATATACCACTACGCTTGGCGCACTGGTGACGACCTCCACGTTCTCTGAGAATTTCGACAGCGTGGTGCCGCCCTTATTGCCGCCGGGCTTTACCACCGACACGGCAGGCATCGGCATTCCGTGGACGACCTCGAGCGTCAACCCGGACACTGCGCCGAATGACGCCTTCGGGCCGGAGACCTCTAATGTCGGCATCACCAATCTGAACTCGCCTGTGATCGCCATTCCATCTGGAGGAACGTCGCAGTTGACCTTCAGGAATCTTTACAATCTCGAAAACGGCTTCGACGGTGAAGTCCTCGAGATCAGGATCGGTGCGGGCGCGTTTCAGGACATTCTCGCAGCGGGCGGCAGCTTCGCTAGCGGCGGCTATAATGGAACGATCAGCAACGACCCCGCCAACCAAAGTCCGATCCAGGGACGCGCAGCTTGGACCGGACTCTCCAGCGGAACCACCGCTGCACCGGCTTACATCACTTCAATCGTGAACTTGCCGGCAGCAGCAGCAGGCCAGAGCATTCAATTGCGATGGCGTGTGGGTAGTGACAACCTCTTTACGGCGCTGGGTCAGCCCGGCGTGCGCATCGACACGATCAACCTCAGTTTCAGCTCCCGCGTCTGCAACAGCAGTTGCAGCCAAGCGCGAGTCGTGACGACAACGACGCTGGCGCGTTCGGGCAGCAATGTCGTGGCAACCGTGACGGTGCAGAATCAAGGCATCACAACGGCCACCAACGTGACGATTAACTCTGCTACCTTGGGTGCCACAAGTGGAACACCGGTGCCGCAAAACTTAGGTAACTTAGCGGCGGGACAAACGGCCTCTACGACTATTACCTTTGCCAATCCGGGAGCGGCCGGCACGCGTCAAGTGTTGCGCATCAATGGCGTGTTTGACGGCACGACCGGCTTTGGCAAGTCACAGACCGTAACACTTCCCTGACGGGACAACTTGAAAGAAGAAAGGTATTTTTAACTATGAAAACCAAACACTTATTACTAGCCGCCGTTGCCCTCGCCGTTCTGGCGTTGGCTCCGGCGGCGACGCAAGCCGACCCGCTTGTGTTCAACCTCAACAACGCGATCCAGACCGGCACGCCCGGCCAGACGCTGACCTTCAATGGAACGGTCACGAACAGCGGCTCGAGTTCGAGCAACGCGCTGACGATCAACGGCGACAGCTTTTCGGCAGCGCCCAATACGACGTTGGATGATACGTTCTTTTTCACCAACTTCGACGGGCGTGTGCTCGCCGTCGGCCAGAGCTTTACGGGGCCGATCTTCACCGTCACAATCAACAATAGCGCGCCCAACGGCACGTTCAGTGGATCGTTCACGATCTTCTATGACGGAGCGACTGCGCAGCAGTTTGTCACGCAGGACTTTCGTGTGACGGTGGGCGCACCGGGCGCAGTGCCGGAGCCTGCAACGATGGCGTTGTTGGGCACGGGGCTGGGCGGCTTGGTGGCACTACGACGCAAGCAGCGCCGCAGGCAGGCTGTAAGCAAGAAGTAAGGCTGCGTTGGTGAATATGTGCGGGTCGTCCCGTCAGGCGACATCTCACTGAGAGCAGCATTAAAAAGGGTACGGGCGAGAAGCAGTTAACTGCTTCTCGCCCGTACCCTTTTTATTTTGTAACTGCAATATTAGTTTAACGGCGGCACGGGACTGTTGCGACTTACGAAGGAAAGCAATCTCTACGAGACATATACGAAAGGCCAACTGCTATCAACCCGCCTTCACATGAGCGACGCGCAAGCGTATGTCTTACCACATAAGACCCGTGCCGGAGACGGTGGGCGTGTTGTTCAGTTAAAAGGTTGGAATCGTTACAAGCACTTTACAATGCGGGCTGCCTTGCCTTGAGTAAGAGTGAAAGTGCCGACATCTTCTTTTGTGTCGGCGAGGGTGACCGTCAGCGTCATCGTTTTGCCGTCGATGTGCCCGGTATAACGCGCGGGCTGTCCGCTATTTCCTTTGTCGTCTTCGCGCACCGGCCCGCCGCGCTCTTTGACGTGGAAGCCTTTGACATCGAAGTGGCCGCCATTATCCAACGTCAGCAGTTGGGTAATAGTGCCGTGAGCGCAATCATAATTGATCGTTGCGCCGTCGCTCGTGACATCAATAGCGATATGCTCGCCGCCCCACATACCAATCAGTGCTTTCTCTACTTTTTCGTTCGGTACATTTCTCATTTTACTGTTACGGCAAGAGCCATTCTGCAAGAGCAGCGAGGTGCTGAGTGATAAGGCAAACACCACGCCGTATATCCATTTAGTCTGCTGAATCATGCACTTTATCTTACGCCGACCAACGCCGTATGACAATCGCGCGGAAAGCTTGATGCTAAACTCAATTTGTTTGCCGCGCAAACTGCCGCAGTGCTTCGCGTAGGCGCAACGTGATGCTTCCAACCGAAATTGAGTAGCGGTGGAAATCGTATGCGCTAACGCGTTGCACACCGAGACCCGCAGAGGTCAGAAATATTTCGTCTGCTTCGGATAAGTGCGCGAGGTCGCTTACGCTTTCAACCACAGGGATAGCTAGTTCGGCGGCGAGACGCACGACGAGCGCGCGTGTGGTTCCAGCCAGTGCGCCGGTCGAAAGCTGTGGCGTGTGCAGCGTACCATTGCGTGCCCAGAAAAGATTGGCGAGCGTCGCGGAAACAATTTCGCCGCGTTCGTTGAGCATCAACGCTTCGTCAAAATTACGTCCGCGCGCTTCTTCCCAAGCCAGCATGTGATCCAGATAATTAACGCTCTTGATGCCCGTCAAAGGCGAAAGCGTGTTGACGCGATACGGCGAAACAGTGATTGCAAAATCGTCATCGCTTGTCGCACGTCGCTCGCCGGTCATCAACAGCAAACGCATTCCGTGTTTGGACTTATCTGCTCCTGTTTGCCAGACATCGCTTCCTGCGTCGCCGAAGAGTGTGACGCGCGCGCGTCCCTCTAAAACTTTGTTAGCTTCGATCAATTCGGAGAGTGCATTGCCGACGGATGTTTCGTCGTAATCGTGGCGCGCGATTCCTATGTGATCCGCGTGTGCTGTAAGGCGCGCCCAATGTTCCGGCCAGAGAAACGGGCGATGATCGTAAACGGCAAGTGTGGTGAACACGCCGCGCCCGTAAAGCATTGCGTCTAGATTAGGCGCAACACGAGCGCGAGCCGCATTCACCACGCGATTGTTCAGATAGATAAGCGAATGCACTTTATCGTCGGCCTTTCATGTTAATCGGGAGCGTCTGACAAAATTAAGTTTTTCCATTCACGCTTATTTTAGCGTCGAGCGCCGTGAGCAATGCGCGTGCTTTCGTGAGCGATTCTTCGTACTCAACTTCAGGGCAGCTATCGGCGACGATGCCACCGCCGACGTTAAAGCGCGCCACATTATCGCGCCACGTCATCGTGCGAATTGCGACGCTTAAATCCATCGCGCCGTCGAATGAAAAATAACCGATTGCGCCCATCGAAGCCCCACGCCGCACGGTTTCCGTTTCGGCGATGATCTGCATCGCGCGAATCTTCGGCGCGCCCGTGATCGAGCCGCACGGAAACGCCGCGCAAAGAAGTTCGCCCACTGTTACACCGCTGCGCAAACTTCCCCGCACTTTCGAGACAAGGTGAAAAAGCGTCGGGTGTTCTTCGAGCGCGCAAAGTTCCGTCACCGCAATCGAGCCATATTCGCACACGCGTCCCAAGTCGTTACGCAACAGATCAACGATCATCACATTCTCCGCGCGGTCTTTCTCGCTCGTCAAAAGCTCACGGCGCAAACATGTGTCTTCTTCTATTGTCTTGCCGCGCGATCTCGTTCCTTTGATCGGCCATGCTTCAACGCGCCGCGTGTTATCATCGTGCGTAACACGCAGAAAACGTTCCGGCGAAATGCTGATGCAAACATCGTCTGCGCGTCGAATGAACGCCGCGAACGCCGCCGGATGATCGCGCCGCAGTTGTAAAAAAATATGTTCGGGCGTGAAGCTTTGATTTGTGATCTTAACGGTGAATTGCTGCGTAAGGTTGGCTTGATAAATGTCGCCCGCCGCGATGTGTTGCTTGATGCGCGCGACGGCTTCGATGTAATCATCCGGCGTGAAGTTTGAAGTCGCAATGTGTGAATTGATGAACTTATTTTCTTCGTTGTGCTTGCCGCTCACAGTTCTTTCTACAACTATAGAAGCGTATGGAAATTCTTTCACTTCATCGAAAGAAAAAACTTTCGGCACTTCTTTGATTACATTTTGCGGCGAATCCTTCACTCGCCCGGATCGCAATGCTTCGCAAATAACTTCGCAAATTTGCTCTAGCCTATCTGCGCCGTTGGTGCTCGTAACATGAGTTGTGCCGCGCGCGTAATCGTGTATGACGAGCGAATCATAAAAGGCGAGCACTGCATCCGGTTCGGCATCGTCGTCGAGCGATGCGCCCGGCGAGGTCGAAAAAGCGTTGCGCAAAAGTTTTATGCGTCGCGCGTAATCGTAAGCGAAGGTGGCGATGCAGGCTCCTGCAAACGGCACATGAGCAATCTGCGCATGGCGTTGCGAGTGATGAAATTCATGCAGGCGCGCGTCGAGCAGTTCGAGCGCGGCTTCGGGTTGAACGTGAATTGCGGTGTCGTTGCGATGCGAGATGTGCATCAGCGCGCCACGCGTTTCGATGACTTCAAAGGGATCGAATCCGGCGATGAGAAAACGCCCACCCGCCCAACCTGCGTGCATCGAACCACTGCCGCCGTCGAGAAGGCTCAAGCGACGATCAGCGGGAAGCGCAAGCAATGCGCGCAAGAGTTCTCCTACGTTGACATCAATCGCGCGCGCAAGCGGTGTCGTGTCCCTCGTTTGATTCGCTTTTGTGGCGCGTGCCGTGTTCATTCATGCTCAAGGCGAGAGAAAGAAATATCTTTGGTTTGAAACAAGGTAGATTTGAAGCAACGCAAACAATTAAAGCGCGTGCATTGAAGCCTTCAACATTGATCGCGCGCCCGTTGCTCACTCTGATTCGGCAGCTAAAACTTCGCGTTGCAACTTTGACGCGAGCGATGTGCGCCAAGCCGTTTCAAGTTCGCTGACGGGCGCGCGCAAGACTTCTTCGCCGTCCGCCGCGATACGCAGATAATTCGTGCCTGTGCGTCCGATGATGTTGAGCGGGCATCGCTCGCGCGCGGCAATTTCTTCGATTGCGCCGCGCGCAGTTTCATCAAAGCTGATGATGATACGCGAAGGTGATTCGCTGAAAAGCCGCGCCGCCGTTGAAAGCGTGCCATGTAAATCAACGTCCGCGCCAATGCTTTCACGATTGAGCGATGAAAAGCAGCATTCGGCGAGAGCAACCGCGAGGCCGCCATCAGAGCAATCGTGCGCAGAGCAAAGCAGCCCTGCTTCCGCCGCGCGCAAACACGTTTGCTGAACGCTTTTTTCGCGCAACAGATCGAGTGCGGGAACGTTCGCGCACGCATTAATCATGTCATCAATCGTGCGTCCGTCAATTGTCGCAGCGTATTCGCTGACAGCAAGATCATCGCCGGTTGTGCCGAGCAGCGCGATCAAATCGCCGGAAGCTTTGAAGCCGTATTGAATAATACGCCGCACGTCTTCAATGAGGCCGACCATTCCGATGACGGGTGTCGGCAAGATTCCCCGTTTTTCCGTTTCGTTGTAGAAAGAAACGTTGCCGGAAACGACGGGCGTGTTCAATGCGCGGCACGCTTCGCCCATGCCTTCGATGGTTTCGGCAAACGACCACATTACTTCGGGGCGTTCTGGCGAACCAAAATTAAGACAGTTGGTAATCGCAAGCGGGCGCGCGCCGACGCACACAACGTTGCGCGCGGCTTCGGCGACGATTAGCTTTGCGCCATCGCGCGGATTCACTGCGCAGTAACGCCCGTTGCCGTCGAGACACATGGCGAGCGCGCGCCGCGTTTCCTTGATACGCACGACGGCAGCATCAGCGCCCGGCAGCACAGCCGTATTGGTGCGCACCATGTGATCGTACTGGCGATAGACCCACTCCTTTGAGGCGATGTTCGGTGAAGCTAAAAGCCGCCGCAAAGCATCTGTGTAACCTTCGATTGATGAAAGTTTCGCCGCTTGATTCTTACTAAAGACGGGCGCAGTTGGTGGCGCAGGCTGCACAAAATCCGCCGCGCTGCCGACGCTTACTTTGCTCTCCACGCTTCGTTCAGGAGCGCGCATCGGGCGTTCATACTTCGGCGCTTCATCCGTGAGCGCGGCGACGGGAATATCTGCGACGAGTTCACCCTCGTGAAGCACGCGCATGTGTGCGCCTTCGGTGACGCGCCCGATCACGACCGCATCCAAATCCCACTTGCGAAAGATGTCAACGACCTGACGCTCGCGGCCTTTGTGCGCGACGATCAACATGCGCTCCTGCGATTCTGAAAGCAGCATTTCGTAAGCGGTCATCTGCTGCTCGCGTTGCGGCACAAGCGAAAGATCAATCTCGATACCGTTTCCGGCGCGCGCCGCCATTTCGCAAGATGATGAAGTTAAGCCCGCCGCGCCCATGTCCTGAATTCCTGCGATAGCGCCGCTCTTCATCGCTTCGAGGCAGGCTTCGAGCAGGAGTTTTTCGAGAAACGGATCACCGACTTGAACCGTCGGGCGCTTTTCCAGAGCTTCGTCGTCGAATTCAGCGGAAGCCATCGTCGCGCCGTGAATACCGTCGCGTCCCGTTTTAGCGCCGACGTACAAAACAGGATTATCAATGCCCGTCGCTTTGCCGAAAAAAATTGCGTCGTGGCGCACAAGGCCGAGCGCGAAAGCATTAACGAGCGGGTTCAACGCATACGCATTATCGAACATGACTTCGCCGCCAATTGTCGCAACGCCGAACGCATTGCCGTAATGCGCGATGCCTGCGACAACGCCCGCGAGCAGCCTTCGATTGCGACGCCCATTCGCCTTATCGTCGAGGGAACCGAAACGCAAAGAATTCATCGCCGCGACGGGACGCGCGCCCATCGTGAAGATGTCGCGCAAGATTCCGCCGACGCCCGTTGCCGCGCCCTGAAACGGTTCGATGAACGAAGGATGATTGTGTGATTCAACTTTGAAGGCGGCGCACCAACCGTCGCCGACATCTATGACGCCAGCATTTTCGCCCGGCGGCACGATCACGCGCGCGCCCGTAGTTGGAAGTTTTTTGAGATGCACGCGCGAGGATTTGTAAGAACAATGCTCCGACCACATCACGGAGAAGATGCCTAATTCAGCAAACGTTGGCGCGCGCCCCAAAAGTTCTTCGATACGCGCGAACTCTTCCATAGTGAGGTGATGCGCGGAGACGACTTCGGGTGTGATGTCCATAGAAGAGAAGCCAAGGCTTAGAAGTCAGGAGACAGGAATCAGAAGTCAGAATGAAGGAAAGAGAAGAAACAAAACTTAATTCGCGTTAATAATGTTCGCTCTGTTTGTTTTTATTCTGTCCACTGACTTCTGACTACTGAATACTGTTTTACCGCTTCATCGTTTTCTCAATCGTTGCGCGCAACTCCGCCACGTTGATGCGCCCAGTATGTTTGAAGGCGATCCGGCCTTGTTGATCGAAAAGAAAAGTCGCGGGAAGCGCGCCGCTCCACTGCGGATCGACAACGTTCATCGCTGCTTCTCCATCGGGCGCGTTCAAGAGATACGCGGGCATCGTCGCGCGCATCTCGCGCAAGAATTGCGGCACGCCTTTGTTCAATTCTTCCACATCATCAAGCGAGACGACTACAAAATCGAGGCCGCGCGTTTTGTAATAATTGTTGATGCGCACAAGGTCTGGAAATTCTTCACGACATGGCTCGCACCACGTCGCCCAGAAGTTGATGAGCAGCGGACGCGACACAGTTTGCGACGACGCATTATCACGTGCTAAAAGTTTCTTCAAGCCGCTCGCATCTATCTCCTGCACCACGATTGTCTTGACAGATAAAACCGCCTTGGAAGTTTTGCGCGGGCGCGGCGTGCGGCGCTGCTGCGCGATTATGCTTGAGGCAAAGATCAACACCGCGCAGCAACAGCATAAGAAAAGACGCGCAAGAAAGAGTGTGCGTTTCATGCAAATTTAAGAGACGCGTTTGATCGAGCAGCCGAACGCTCTGGCTTCTGTCTTGGCGACCGCCTTGCCCGCGAGTTTCGCGTCGAGTGCGTCGCGCAGATCGCTCGCGCTCAAGTTGGCAGCGTTACGCGCATTGTCTATTCGCCCGTGATACACGAGCCGGTTGTCTGCATCGAGAAAGAACGCTTCCGGCGTGACCTGCGCGCCGAGCCTATCCGCAATTTTGTTGCCCGCATCTTTCAAGATGGGAAACGTCAAATTCTTTTCCGCCGCATGGCGCTTGATGTCATCCGGCGTCTCCGTTTTGTTGGCGTTGATGCCGACGACGTTAATGCCGCGCGCTTTGTAGTCCGTCGCAAGCTTTTCCATGCGCTCGTTATACGCGTTGGAAACAGGACACTGCGTTGAAATGAAAATCAGCACAGTGCCGTTCGCGCCTTTGAGCGAAGCGAGCGAGCGCTCCGTTCCGCTGGCGACGTCCGGCAATTTGAAATCGCCGATCAATTGACCTACATCCACGCCCGATGCGACCGCGTTGTTTTGTTGAAGTGTAAAAGCAAAGGCGGAAACGGAGAGTGAAACCGCCAGAAGAAGACACGCCAGAGTGTAACGATTTTTCATTTGAACATATTCCTTTCAAGACTTTAGAAGAGACCAGCCAGATTATCAGCCTACGCGCAGAGTGACAAGCGCCTGCTCCCGCCGTCAAGATGCGGCATCTCGTTCCTCATCTTGTGCTACATCGTGCGCTTTACGCAAAGTGAAGAGCCAGAGCATACGATTCGCTTGCGCGTCGAAGACATGGCGTCCCGCGCCGACGCGCCAGAAGCCCATATGTTGCCAGCGCCCGATTGTCAATTTATTAAAGAGCGGCACGGCGTGATTGCTCTCTATCGCCGCCAGCAGAGCGCGATTGCCGGGCGTTAAAGCCTGATCCCCACGACGGCCTTCGCCTGTGTAATAAATTTCGTCGCCCGCAGAGTTGGCCTGATCCGGGTAACAGGGATTGATGCGCCCAAAGTCGGTCAAAAGCGAGATGAGCCGCCCGTCGCGTTGATAGACGCCGTTTCGTATGCGATGTGTGCGATTAACTTCCGCCCATGAAAGAATTTCACTCAATGACGAATAAGGCGCGCTCATAAATCGTATCGAATGATAGTTTTTATGCGTGAGCGGCAAGCGTGGCAGCAAGCGAACTGAAAATGCCGCGCCCGTCGGAAGAACCAAGCAAATCTTCGCAAGCGCGTTCCGGGTGCGGCATTAGTCCAAGCACGTTACGTTCACGATTGCAGATGCCTGCTATTGATGCGCGTGAGCCGTTCGGATTGGTTTCATCAGACGCGTTGCCGCGTGCGTCCGTGTAGCGAAAGATGATGCGGTCTTCGCGCGTGAGTTCTTGAAATACAGCGTCGTCGCAAACGTAATTGCCTTCGGCGTGCGCGATGGGCAAACGCAAGACCGCGCCGGTTTTTAATTCATTTGTGAAAGGCGTGTCGCTTGTTTCGACGCGGACGTGCGTGTGTTCGCAGATGAAATGAAGATCGCAGTTGCGTAGGAGCGCGCCCGGCAAGAGTCCCGCTTCGCAGAGAATCTGAAAGCCGTTGCAGATACCCAAAACGTAACGCCCGCGCGCCGCGAATTCTTTGATCGAATTCATCACGGGCGAAAAGCTGGCAAGCGCTCCAGCACGCAAATAATCGCCGTAGGAAAATCCGCCGGGCACAATCACAGCATCATACGCGCTCAAATCCGTCTCACGATGCCAGATGAAATCAACCGGCTGCCCGACGTGTTTCGAGACGACGTGATATGCGTCGTGATCGCAATTAGAGCCGGGAAAAACTACTACGCCGAACTTCACTTCTTCATCTCCGAAATTTCTAAAGTCAATTTTCTATCTCGACGCGGTAATCTTCGATGACAGGATTGGCGAGCACTTCGCGCGCCATGCGTTCGACGCTTTCGCGCGCCGTCGCTTCGTCAAGCAAAGAGTCCAGAGCGACCTCGAAATATTTGCCCTGCCGCACGTCTGCAATGCGCGCGAACCCCAACGATTCGACGGCGTGTTGAATGGCTTTGCCCTGCGGATCAAGCACGCCCGGCTTTAATGTGACGTAAACTTTGGCTTTCACTATCAATCGTTCCTTCAAAAACCACTGCGAAAAAGGTTGCGTACCGCCTGACTGTTGACATAGAATTCGAGGCCGCTCGATTTTTATGTTGCTGAACGCGACTTTAACAGTTGTGTTCTACTCCTCGCAAACGCTGCTTCGTTTCTATTATCGCACGCGATGGCTTCGGTTATCATGCCGCGCCGCGCTGATTTGCAAAAGGCTGACGAAGCACTCTTCCGCAAATAGGAGAAAACTCGCCATGCAAAGCCCCCCGCCCGAACAGCAAGGTTATAGATACGATAGTTCTCAAGACGCGCCGCCGCACGCTCCATTATCAATGCCGCCGGGAAGCGACGCGAAAAGCAAAACGAGCATAGGTCTCGACGCTAACATCGCCGCGCTGCTGGCTTACGTGCTGACATGGGTCACAGGCCTCGTCTTTTTCCTGATTGAAAAAGAGAATCGCTTTGTCCGTTTTCATGCGATGCAGGCGATTCTGTTCGGTATTTCTTTCTTTGCTTTATACATTGCGCTGGCGATTGTGACGACCACTATCGGCTTTGTCTCCGGCATACTGGCGGCGCTCGTCGGGCTGATCGGATTAGTGATCCCGCTGCTTTTCCTGATCGGCTGGATACTCTGTATGGTCAAAGCCTTTCAGGGTGAGATGTTCAAACTGCCTGTGATCGGCGATATGGCCGCAAACATCGTCAACAAGTAAGCGAAAGCAACAGACGAATGGCCTAAGTCTGAAACGATGCGTCGCAAAGGATTACTGCGGCGCGTCGTTGAAGACGCGTGCGAAAATGGCGTCCACGTTTCGCAGGTAAGTATCGTGCGCAAACACCGCTTCGATCTGCTCTGATGAAAGATACAAAGCTATTTCCTTGTCCTCATGCACGAGTTTTTGAAAATCAACCTCTTCGTGCCACACACGCATCGCGTTGCGCTGTACCCATTCATAAGCGGCTTCGCGTGATACACCCGCCCGCGTTAAGGCAAGCAAGAGTTGGCCACTATAAACAAGGCCGTTCGTTGCGTGCAAATTCTGCAACATGCGTTCTGGGTATACAACCAGATTATCAACGAGCGACGTCGTTTTGTGCAGCATGTAATCGAGCGCGATAGATGCGTCCGGCAAAATGATGCGCTCGGCTGATGAATGAGAAATGTCTCGTTCGTGCCAGAGCGCAACGGATTCAAGCCCCGCGACCGCGTAGCCGCGCACGACGCGCGCCATGCCGCAGATGCGTTCCGACAAAATCGGATTGCGTTTGTGCGGCATCGCGGAAGAGCCTTTTTGACCGGGACGAAAACGCTCTTCCGCTTCGCGCACTTCTGTGCGTTGCCAGTGTCTGATTTGCAGCGCGAATTTGTCGAGCGACGACGCGATGAGCGCAAGCGTCGTTAAATATTCGGCATGGACGTCGCGCTGAATAATTTGTGTTGAGACAGGCGCAGGCTTTATTCCTAACTGTGCGCAAACTTTTTCTTCGACGATTGGATCAAGGTGTGCGAACGCGCCGACTGCGCCGCTGATCTTTCCAACCGCGACGGTTTCCCTAGCCTGTTCAAGACGACGGCGATTGCGGCGCATCTCGTCGTACCACAAAGCAAAGGTCAGGCCGAATGATGTCGGTTCGGCGTGAACGCCGTGTGTGCGTCCGATTTGCGGCGTGTCCTTGAACTCGAACGCGCGCCGTCGCAGCACACTTTGCAGCCGGTCAATTTTTTCCAACAGCAATCCACACGCATCGCGCAAACTCAAAGCGAGCGCCGTGTCCACGACATCCGAAGACGTGAGGCCGTAATGCACAAAGCGCGACGCCTCGCCGATTGATTCCGCAAGCGCGGTGGTAAACGCGATCACATCGTGGTCAGTCGTTTTTTCAATCTCATGTATGCGCTCGACTGTAAAATGCGCGCGGGCTTTGATCTGCTGAAGCGCGTCGAATGGTATGACATTCATCTCGGCGTGAACTTCGCAGACGGCGAGTTCGACATCAAGCCACTTCAGAAACTTGGCGGCTTCAGACCAGAGCGCGCCCATTTCGGGCAGTGTGTAGCGTGGAATCATAATATTTGTGAACTCGCGCTTTGCACGAATATTACACGGCTTACGAGCGTTTTCTGGCAGGTCGTGACGCACGCACGCCCTTCGTAAACTTTTCAATTTCCGGGCGCAGGGTTTCGTCAATTTGAATGCACTTGGCGAAATCGCTTTGTGCCGCTGCATCCTTGCCTTGCTGCAAAAGCATCATGCCGCGATTAGCGTAAGCCCGCGCGAAAGTCTCGTTGAGTTCGATGGCGTGCGTGTAATCGGCGACGGCGCTGTTGGTATCACGCAAATCTTCATAGGTGACGGCGCGATTGTAGTAAGCGTCGGCAAGCGGAGTGACTTCAATTGCTTTGGTATACTCTGCAAGCGCTTCTTTCCATTTATTGAGCGCGCGATAAACGTTGCCGCGATTATTATAAGCGACGGCCTGCGGTTTGATCTCGATGCTGCGGGAAAAGTCCGCGAGCGCCGCTTGATAATTTTCCTGCATGAGATAGGCAAGCCCGCGATTGTAGTAGCCTTCGTCACCGTTCGGGCGATAATGAATCGCTTCCGTAAAGTCTGCCACCGCACCGCGCAAATCGCCTTTGCTCATGCGCGCGTTGCCACGATTGTTGAAAGCGTCCGGGTAATAAGGATCGAGTTCGAGCGCTCGCGTGTAAGCCGCAATCGCGCCGTCCAGATCATTCGCGGCCTGACGCTCAACGCCTTTACCGTATGCTTCTTCGGCAAGCGGTTGGTTCTTTGCAAGCGCTCTGTTGTCCTTCAGCGGTCGCGCCTTTTTTGTTTCCTGACCGGCAACTTGTGTCGCGGCAGTCAAGAAAATTCCCAGCAACAAACAGATGATTGTTCGTTTCATTTCAGTTATCCTCACGAAAGATTAATAAGTCGTCTTTAGCATTCGGCTCATCCGCTACAGTTCAATCCACGGCGTCGGCTCTTTCGGAAACGAGAGTGTGATCTGCGTCGTTGTTTGAAAGAGTGGCGCGCGTTCGCGCAGGGCGCATTCGGCGGAGATTTGCGCGAGATACGGATTGTTGGCGCGTTGCGAGAGATGCGCGAGGACGATGTGCGCGGCTGCTCCGTCAAAGTCGTCGCGCAGCCATTCGGCGATGTCTTCGTTTGAGAGATGACCGTTGCGCGACATGATGCGCTGCTTCAAGTCCCAATGATAAACGTCGCAGGCTTTGAGCATGTCGCGGCTGTGATTCGATTCGATGATGATCGCCGCGCAGTTGCGAAGTTGTTCCTTGATTAAGGTCGTGATGTGGCCGAAATCGAGTACGGTGGCGACGCGTATGCCTGCGTGCATGGCGGTGAAACCGAAATTGTCTGCGGCGTCGTGCGGCACTGTGAACGGATGAAAATCAATCTCGCCGATCTTAAAGCCACGACTCGATTCGATTTCTTCGACGGGAATGAACTGAAGCGCGTCTGTGCGTTTGCGCGGCTCGTCATCTGAAACGTTGCGGCGCTCGCGTATGTAAGCCTCGCGTGTTGCGTTGGAAACATAAATGGGACACTGCAAACTTCTCAACAGCACGCGCAATCCGCCCGCATGATCGCCGTGCTCATGCGTCAAAATCACGCCGCTCAAGCGTGATACATCTTCGCCGACCAGTGTGAGCCGCCGCACGATCTCGCGCGCGCTAAGGCCAGCGTCAACCAGCACGCGCGTCTCGCCTGCGACAAGCAAGATTGCATTGCCGGTTGAGCCGCTGCCTAAAACAGTGAGTCGCATAACCTACAAAGAAATTCTTTTGTCTGCTTTTTGTTGCCGGTTTACATGAAATAAAGCGCGTTCGGCGGCGCGCGGGAGATCAATTAAAACAAAGTGAGAGGCAGGATAAACTGCCGCTTCGCCAGCTTCATCAATGACCTTTAGAAGATCATCGCCAAGCACCATCACTTGATAAATCTTTCTGGGTTCTAAAAGTTCCGGGTCGTCTGTATTGATGCAAATGGCAAATTGTTTGCGCGTGCGGCGTAGCGGCGTGCGCGCTGAAGGATAATGAAACTTGCGCGACGGTTTCGCTTCGCCGCGCATAATTGCGCCGCCCTGCTTGACACTTTCTACTAGCTCGTCGAACAATTCTTTCCTCATGAATATTCGCCCTCCACTATGCGGCGCAGAATCTTCACTTCTTCGCGCGTCAAAGCTTCGCGCTCGCTCTTAGGATAAACGTGTAACAGCAAAATCACATCCCGCGCTACCGCCCAATAATAAATAACGCGAACGCCGCCGCTCTTACCGCGCCCGCGTGCTGCCTAACGTATTTTACGAAGACCGCCGCTACCTTTAATGATGTCGCCCAAATCCGGCGTTTCACTTAAAGCCACTTGCAGGCGGCTATATTCATCATCCGTTAATAGTTCGCGTATACGGCGCGTGAAACTGATGGTTTCGATGAATTCCATTGTCTCGCGCCGCTTATTAAATTTCCAGACGCGCGCGATCCGCTTTGAAGCCGTTCAAATCTCCGAGAACACCGAGGGCAAGCGCGTCAGACTTAAAGTAAAGGCGTGCGATTCGTTGCAAGTCTTCGGGCGTGACGGCTTCGATGCGGCGTATGACTTCGTCGGGCGTGATGCGTCGTTGGTGAACTATCTCTTGCCGCGCGAGCGATCCGGCGCGTGCGCTTGATGATTCGAGACCGAGCAGAATGCTTGAAACGGATTGATCTTTAACAAGCCGCAATTCCTCTTCGCTGACACTTTCACGCGTCACGCGGCGCATTTCATAGAGCGATAGATCAATCACTTCGTCGAGTTGATCCGGCGATGTTCCGGCGTAGATGGTGAAAACGCCCGTGTCGGAGAAACCGCTTGATCCAGCGCCAACGGAATATGCAAGGCCGCGCTCTTCGCGCACTTGCTGCCAGAGACGGCTGGACGTGCCGCCGCCGATAATCGAAGCAAGCAAACTCGCGGCGTAACGTTCTTCGCTGCGTGCTGAAGGCCAGGGTGCGGCGATAATCAGATGCGCCTGCTCAAGCTCTTTTTTGCGCTCGATTAAAATCGGCGCGGCGTGCGCGGGCGGCACAGTGCCTTGCGAAACATCTTCGGATTGATCGTCAAAAGTGTTCTCACCGAAAGCACGCGCGGCGAGTTCGACAAGACGCGCGTGATCGACGTTGCCCGCAGCGGCGATAACGAGATTGCGCGGCGCATACTCGCGCGCATGATAATCACTTGTGCGCGTTTGATTGAATGACGAGACTGTTTCCGCCGTGCCTTCGATGGGACGCCCCAGAGAGTGATCTGGAAAGTAAGCGGCGTTGAAAAGTTCGCCCAAGTATTCATCGGGCGTGTCCTCAACCATCTTCATTTCTTCAATGATGACACGTTGCTCGCGTTCCAAATCCTCGCTGTCAAAGCGCGGGTGGGCGAGCATGTCGGCTAGTAAATCAAAAGCCTGCGCGAAGGCAGTGTCCACGACTTTCATTGCGAAACCTGTGATTTCGTGCGTCGTGTAAGCATCAAAATGGCCGCCGAGACGATCTGATTCGATGGCGATGTCGAGCGCCGAGCGCCGCTCTGTGCCTTTGAAAACGGCGTGCTCTATGAAATGACAAATGCCGTTTTGCGCAGCCGTTTCATGGCGTGAACCGCGTCTGACCCAGATGCCGAGCGTCACGGAGCGAAGCCCCGGCATGTATTCCGTTAAGATTGTAAGGTTGTTGGGAAGTTTCGTTGATTGAATGTGATCTGTCATAAGCTAGTTAAACTGTCGCCCGCTGAAGCAGTATAAGAGATCAGGACTGCTGAAGCAGGATAATACAGCATCGTAACATGTTGGAAAAAGCGGGCAAAGCGATGGCGCGCAAGCTTAACTTTAAGGTTCGCACGTGCCTGCATATATGTTACATTTCGGTAAACTCGCGCTTGACAGTTTCTGTGCAATTAGCGGAAAATAGCAACCTCTCTGACGTGGGTCTACCCGACAGACACTTTCTCGCGAACGAAGTTTTATGTCGCGACGCGCATTTTATAACCGACCTGATGAGCAGCCGCAGACGGCGGCAAACGCAACTACAAGCAAAACAACCTCGCTCGCTTTCGTGCGATGGCAAATATATGCAAGAAATTTCAGGACGTATCGGGACTTCTGATAAAATGCCGGACGCTGCGGGAGGTTTGGCAGCAATGAAAAAAGCTTTACGAGTTTGTTCGACGCTGTTCGTCGTTTACGCCGTCTGCGCGACGGCGACTGCGCCGCAGGTCTTAGCCGTTGGCAGTAGCGGCAGTAATCGCGCGCGTGCGTTCGGCACAGTCACGGGTTCTGTGCGCGACGCGCAGGGCAATCCGCTATCGGGAGCCGTCGTGTCTTTGATCCGGGACGGAGCAAATAAAATCGTCAGGCAAACGCGCAGCGGGCAGGACGGTGGCTTCAATGCGAAAGTCGCTCCGGGTCTTTACAATTTACGCGCCGTCGCGGACGGCTTTCAGGACGTGCTTTTTTCTTCTGTGCAGGTGCGCGCTTCCGATGAACTCGTTTACCGCTTTAATCTGGAGCCAACCGGCACGGGACGCAGCGCGCCCGAACAACGCACAGACCGCGACGATGCAAAATGGATTATCCGCGCCGCGCAAAGTCGCCGCTCGATCTTCCAGATGCACGAAGGCGATTCTGAAGCAATAGAAATTGCACGCGCCGCCGAAGAACAAGCTGCGACGGAAGATGTCGAAGACGCCAGCGCCGGAACGGAAAATTCCACACACTCATCAACTAATACAAAGGCGGCGAAAGTTAAATCAAGTGCGCAGGGCGTAGTGGAAACTTACTTTGCTTCAACAAACATTGCTTCGACAAATTCATTTGCGTCGAATTACGCGGGCTTGAACTTCGCTTTTGCGCAGCCCGTCAACGAGCGGCTTGAACTGATTTTAAGCGGGCAGACGGGAACAAGCGCGCTTGCGCCGCAGCGTCTTGAAGGCACAGCGCGCATACGCGTGGCGGATAATCGTCATCGCCTCAGTTTAAGAACAAGCGGAGCGCACGTGGCTACGATTCTGCCGTCGAGGGAAACAACACGAACACAGAAACCTCTGCTCGGACAAGTTTCCGTGCGTGCGATTGATGAGTGGGTGGCGCGCGATGGCGTGGTTGTCGTGCTCGGTTTCGATTACTCGCGTTTCGTTGGCGCATCGCAGGCGCAATCAATCAGCCCGCGTTTCGGCGTGCAGTATGACGCGAACGCACGCACACGCCTTCGCGCCGCGTATGCTCCGGGCGGTGACGATGAAGAAGCGACGATGAGCGCGGCGAAGTTTGAAGACGGCGAAGTCGCGTTCAAGCAAACAGCCGCAAAGCCCGTCGCGCTCGCGCACAATCGCGTTGCGAAAATGGAACGCAGCCGCCGTCTTGAATTCGGCATTGAAAGAGTTCTTGACAATTCGTCGAGCGTGGAAGCGACGGCATTTTTCGACACGACCTCGAATCGCGGCGTCGGTTTATTAAGTTTGCCTTTGTCTGCTTTTGCGAACGAAACTGACGTGGGAATCACAGAGGTTGCCGATCAGGAAGGCGCGGCGCGCGGCGTGCGCGTTGTTTATGCCAAACGCCTTAGTAAAATCGTCAGCACGTCTGCCGGATATTCTTTCGGGCGCGGGCAAAAGCTTTCACCAAACAATTTGACGAATCCGGCGGAGGTCTTTAGTAACGGATTTTTCCAGAGCGGCGCGGTGCAGATGAGCGCGGATTTGGGAACAGGCACGCGCGTGCAAACTGTTTTTCGCTTCTCGCCACGCGCGACAGTGTTTGCGATTGATCCTTTCGCCGGACGACTCGCGGTTTACGATCCGTCTTTGAGCGTTGTCGTGACACAAGGCTTGCCGACGTTTGGTTTGCCCGTGCGCGCTGAAGCGATTCTCGATGCACGCAATCTGCTCGACACACAGCCGTCCACAGATGACGGCGACACGCGCGTGGCGGTCGGAACAAGTTCGCGCAGGTCTGTGCGTGGCGGCCTCTCTGTTCGTTTCTAAGCGCTGACGATAGAGTTTTTGCACGCGCTAAAAACAGATGTTTTATGAATCCCCTGTGTGGCACGCGTCTATATGAAGCGGCAAGCAGCACAGGGGATTTGTCGTAACCGCAAGGGGTGTTTATGCTCACATCGCTCCAAAATCTCGGACAAGTACGAAAACTCGGATGCTTTTAAGCCTTCGCTTAACGATTTGAAGAATTTCGCGGGAACTGTTCACGGTTGGGAAACGTCTTACCAAGCGAGTGATGCGCGGCATGTGTTGAGAAGCATAGCCAAGTGAAGATGTCTCAACATTCGCCCACAAACGCTTGGAACATCGCTTGCGTTGCTCTTTTACTTGTAAGTGTACCTTGAGGGAAAGGTTTTGATATCGAAGTGAAAAGCGCGGTACTGACAACGCAAACGTGGGTGCTGCTGATTGCGGCCTCGCTGCTTGTCGCTCTCGGCGCGCTCAACTTTTCGCAGCGCCTTTCTCACCCATCGCCGCCGACTGACGGCATCAGTTGGGTTGAAAAACACGGCCGCTTCGTCGCGCAGGCGATTGATCCGAATTCAACGACCGGGCGCGCCGGAATCATGGGACTTCTGCCGGGCGATCAACTCATCGCGATCAGTGAAGACGGCGGGCGGGCGTATCAAGTCGAACACCTCTCCGACGTGCAGATTTATCTTGAGCGAGCGGGTGCTGGCGGGCATCTGACATATCTGATCGAGCGTCCCTCAAATTCGGAAGAATCTCGTTTCTTCAATTCGGATATCTACACGGACAATGTCTCGCACTGGACGCCGCATGAAATTTACATCAACTTCATCGGCCTCGTTTATCTGTTCGTCGGTTTCTTTGTACTCTTTAAGCAAGGTGGGCGCGCACCCTATGCGCTGCACTTCGCCGCCTTGTGTCTGGCGGCCTTCGTTTTTCATTTTTATCACCCAACTGGAACTTACGAAGGCTTCGATAAATTAATCGCGCTCCTCGACGACGCGGCGTTGATTTTATTTGCGCCGCTACTGGTGCATCTGTGCGCGATTTATCCTGTCCGGTATCATTTGTCTAACAATCGACACTGGCTTGCCGCGCTGCTTTACGCGCCTGCCGCGCTTCTGCTTACGATCACGGCGCTCATTTATTATCCGCCGCCGCATCTGCCCGCTTTTTCAACAAACTTCGTCGGCGCAGTTTTCAAAACAATCTTCGTACATTTCTGGTTAGCGCTGATTGCGGGCGCGTGCCTGCTTGTGTATACGTTTGTGCGAAGTGGCTCGACGGTTGTGCGCCAGCAACTCAAATGGGTTGTGTGGGGATCAATGCTCGCCATCACGCCGTTTTCGTTGCTCTACGCCATCGGTTATGTATTCGGCACGGGCGCTGATTCATGGTGGACGGACGTTGCGGTGCTGCCGCTCATTTTGATTCCTCTGACGTTCGGCAATTCTGTGGTGCGTTATCGCCTGATGGACGTGGACATCGTCGTGCGTCGCGCCGCCGTTTATGCGTTGACGACAATTGCGATAGCGCTGATGTGCGGCGCGGTAGTTTATGAAGCCGGACTCTACGCGATGGGCAGCGAAGCGGGCGGCGAAATAACTTTACGCGTCATCATCTCTATTGTCGCGATGACAATGATTGTGTCGATTGCCGCGCCCATCAAAAACTTTTTGCAAAGGCGCACGGATCGCCTCTTCTACGGCGTCCGCTATGATCTGCGCAACGGTCTACTTGATTTCGGACGCACGCTCTCAGCCACCACCGCGCTCGATCCATTGCTTGACGCGCTTGTCAGTCGCTTGCAGCAAGTGCTCGGCGTTGAGCGCATCGTGATTTTCATCGAAGACAAAAACAGTGCTGCCGGATACCGCGTCGGGCGTGCGGCAGGAATATCGTCTTCGATGATTGTGCCGCCTGACTTTCGCGAAATGATTCGCACGCGTTCAGCCGAGACGGGTATCGTGCGCGCAGACGATTTAGACCTTGTGCCGCAGACGACGAATTTCGTGCGGCGCGCGTTGCATTATTACGTGCCGTGCGTTGTGCGCGGGCGCATGGTCGCGGTAATCGGCTTAGGGCGTTCGGCTGACGGCGCGCTGCTGTCAAGCGAAGACGTGGAAATCTTGCGCACTGTGTCAGGCTATGTCGCCGTTGCGATTGAAAATAGTTTGCTATATCAAGAGCAACAGGAACGCGCCGCCGAGTTGGAACTGCTCAAAGAGTTCAATGAATCCATCGTCGAATCCATCAACATCGGTCTGCTCGCGGTAGACTTAGACGGGCGCGTGACGCGTTGCAATTCTGCGCTCGAAGAAATGCTCGACGTCCGGCGCGACGAAGCGATTGGACAACGCGTCGAAGAACTCTTCGCCGAAGATTTCAGCGAGACTCTGCGGCAATCTCTCGGCACTTCGCGCTGGCACATCACGGAGTTGCGTCATATCTACAAAATGCACACGGCGCGACGCGACGGCAGCCGCTCGTTAGTTCTTAACATCGCGCTCGCGCCGCTTCGCGCGGATTCATCTGGACGCACCGGCGCGCTCGTCGTGATCGAAGATGTGACGCTTTATGTGCAGCGCGAATTACAGTTACAGCAGCGCGATAAGCTATCGTCCATCGGTTTGCTGGCGGCGGGCGTCGCACACGAAGTCAACACGCCTTTGACGGGCGTTTCATCCTACACACAAATGCTTTTAGGCATGTTGCCCGAGACTGATCCGAAGCACGCGCTGTTGCAGAAAGTGCGTCGCCAGACGGAACGCGCCGCAGGCATCGTTAATAACCTGCTCAACTTTTCGCGCACAGGTGGTGCAACAGAGTTTTCCGAAATCGACGTTCACCGCGTGCTCGATGACACCTTGCAACTTCTTGAACCGCAACTGCGCCGCAGCCAGATTGAGATCGTGCGCGAGTATGAAGCGGATTTGCCGTGCGCTTTCGGTAATGCCGGATCGCTCCAGCAAGTCTTTACGAATTTGATTCTGAATGCGTGCGATGCCATTGTTGATAGCGGGCAAGTCTATCTTCGCACGCACCGTGAGAGCGAGGATGACAGTGTCTTCATCGAAGTCGCGGACACGGGCATCGGCATCGCGCCGGAAAATGTCGCAAAGATTTACGATCCATTTTTCACTACTAAGGGCGTCGGGCGCGGCACGGGCTTAGGCCTCGCCGTTTCCTACGGCATCGTGCAGGAACACTCCGGCCACATTGACGTCGAAAGCACGCCGGGACACGGCACAACGTTTCGTATCAAACTGCCGACCGCAAACGTGCGAGCGCGTCTGCAAGTTGCCAGCGATTAATCCGCACTAAAGTGAAGAGAGATAGAATGCGCATGTGCGAGCCATCGCCTTGCGTTTTTTTTATTTTGCCTTTTTAATTTTAAGGTTCATTCCGAAACATCTAAAGCATTAAGAGTCGTGTGAAAGCGTAAGGAACGTATGGCAAAGAAGGGTTCTGTGCTCGTCGTTGATGACGAGGAAATTATGCGCGACGTGCTTGAAACGTTGCTGTCTGCCGAAGGCTATCGCGTTGATCTGGCGAAGACCGGCGAGGAAGGCTTGGAAGCTTACGGGCGGCGCGCTTACGACGTAGTGCTGCTCGATGTCTCTATGCCGGGCATGGGCGGACTGCGCGCGCTCGAAGAATTTTTGAAGCGAGACGCGGAAGCCGTCGTGATTATGGTGACGGCCTACGCGACGTTTGACACGGCTGTGTCGGCTTGGGAAAAGGGCGCTGCCGGATGTATTCGCAAGCCTTTTCAGAACGAGCAGATCACTTCGCAGGTAGCCGCCGGAATCAAGCGCAGGCGCAAGGAAGAAGAACGCCAGACCCTGCGCCGCGCGATGAGCCGCGTCGTTGATCGCGGCGCGATGGTCGGACACTCCGACGTAATGCAAACGGTTTTTCGTCTCGTCGATCAAGTCGCACCGGCGCGCTCGACCGTGTTGATTACAGGCGAATCGGGCACGGGCAAGGAATTGATTGCGAAAGCGATTCACGAATCAAGCCCGCGCGCCACGAAGCCTTTCGTCACAGTCAATTCATCCAACATTCCAAGCGAGCTTTTAGAATCGGAACTGTTCGGCCACACGCGCGGCGCATTCACGGGCGCAGTTGCCGCAAAGAAAGGATTGTTTGAAGTGGCCGACGGCGGCTCGATTTTTCTGGACGAGATCGGCGACATTCCGCCGGAAACGCAAGTCAGACTTCTTCGTGTCATACAGGAAAGGGAATTTACGCCGCTCGGCGACACGACACCGCGCCGCGTTGACGTGCGTATCATCGCCGCGACCAACATTGATTTGAAAGACGCCGTTAAGCAGGGCGCGTTCCGCGAAGATTTGTATTACAGATTGTCTGTTGTGCCGATTGAGCTGCCGCCGCTTCGTGATCGACGCGAAGACGTGCTGCCGCTCGCGCAATTCTTCATACGCAAATTCAACGAAGAGAACGGGCGTCAGCTTGCCGAATCAATCGCGCCGGATGTGTTGGCCTTGCTCGAAAACTATTCTTGGCCGGGCAATGTGCGCGAACTCGAAAACGCCATCGAACGCGCCGTCGTGATTGCGCCCGGCAACGACATCACGCGCGAATGTTTGCGCAAAGAGATCAGCGATCCGCAAACGACGCGCGCCGCCCTCCTGCGCGAAACCGAAAGCGGCCTTGTCGCGATAGATTTAGGACACGGCATCAATTTCTATGACGAAGTGCGCCGCTTTGAAATAGATTTGATTCGCCGCGCACTTCACCAAACAAGCGGCCACCAATCCCGCGCCGCCAGACTCTTAGGCATGAACGCGACAACGCTTAATTCCAAGATCAAGACATACAATATTTAGCTTGCTGACTTGGCCTTTCGTATTCAGTCACACTTTCTCAATTGGTGAAGCCGATACTTACATTTCATGGTAAAATCCGCTTCATCAGAGGCTTGAGTTATGAGTACAAAAGTTCGTGCCACAATCGAAGACTTATATCGAGTGCCCGATAATTATAAAGCGGAAATTGTCGATGGAGAGATATATTTGATGTCCCCGATGGGAGATTCGCCTAATCGTGCGGGCGGCGCAATTTATGTGAGCCTGCGTCTGTACGAATCAAATCTGCAAGGGGGACGTGCCTATTCGGATAACGCAGGTTTCAGAGTAAATCTACCGCATCGAGAATCGTTCAGCCCTGATGCTGCTTTCCATGTAGGAAAACCGACCGGAATGAAGTTTCTCGAAGGCGCGCCTGCTTTTGCCGTTGAGGTGAGAAGCGCCGGAGATTATGGCTCCGCTGCCGAAGAAGAAATTGCACGCAAACGCGCCGATTACTTTGCCACAGGAACACTTGTCGTATGGGACGTTGATTTGCTGGGTAGGGATACGGTTAAGGTATATCGCGCGGACGGCCCGAATAATCCGACCATTTATCGGCGCGGCGAAATGGCGGAAGCTGAACCGGCTGTTCCCGGTTGGTCAATCGCGGTAGATACACTTTTCGACTAAGCTGCTCATAACAAATCCTTGCAGCCGACGCCTCAGCAACGGGGTTCCATTATCATCTCTTCAAATCAGCTTGTGTGCTTGCCGTTGGTGTAATTCCTCGTTCTGAAAAGTTTCAGGCGTTCAACGCGGTTTCGACGCGATTGCGTCCCATGGCTTTGGCTTGGTAAAGGGCAAGGTCTGCGCGTGCGATCATGTCATTGCCGGATTCTGTTTCGATAAGCGTTGCCGTGCCGACGCTTAAGGTTAAATTGAAAGTGTGTATCTCATCGCCAAACGTGCGAGCGATGGTTGCCGCACGGATTTTTTCGGCGAGAGCAATTGCGCCGTCGAGGTTTGTTTCGGGCAGCAGTACGAGAAATTCTTCGCCGCCATAACGACACGCCGTGTCGGAGCCGCGCACGGCTTCGGTCAGAATCGCTGCCACTTGCTTGAGCGCGGCGTCGCCCGCTAAATGGCCGTAAGTGTCGTTGACCGCTTTGAAATCGTCGAGGTCAATCATGAGGCATGAGAGCGGGCGACGATAGCGATGCGCTTCGGCGTGTTCGTGCGGCAGCACTTGCTGCAAGCCGTAACGGTTGAGCAATCCCGTCAGCGCGTCCGTCATGGCGTGCTCTAAAGCGATTTCGGCATTTGCTTTCGCTTCTTCGGCGCTTGAGTGCAGGCGGTCGCGCTCGCGCTTAATACGCATTGCGACATCAACGCGCGCGAGAAGCTCTTCGGCCTTGAAGGGCTTGCTGATGTAATCGTTTGCGCCGAGCGAAAGGCCATTGACCTTAACATCTGTTTCGTCACGCGCAGAGAGAAAGATAACGGGAATGTCGCGTGTCGCTTCGTCTTCCTTGATAATGCGGCAAGCTTCGAGTCCGTCCATGAGCGGCATCATCACATCCAGAAGCACGAGGTCGGGTAACGTCGCGCGTGTTTTAGCGACGGCTTCGCGCCCGTCGCGCGCTGTCAAGACGCTGTAACCGGCGCGCTCCAGGCGGCGTTGGATCAAAGAGCGATTGACCGGCTCATCATCGGCCACAAGAATTACAGGCAACTTTTCCGTTTGCGTTAACTCATCCATAATTGAAATTTGTTTTGTCTCTTCCCTGAGTTCGATGCGCGCTTAAATTCCGCTGTGGCCGTAAGCTTATCGCTGCCTCATTTCTTGCGCCTCAGTGCCGGGAATCTCCGGCGGCAATTGAAACCAGAAGGTAGAACCTTCGCCGGGTCGTGAGGTGACGCCGATGTGCCCGCCGAGCCGTTGCACAAGGCGCTTGGAGACGGCGAGTCCTAAACCCGTGCCGCCGTAAGCGCGCGTGTTGGAGGAATCAGCCTGATGAAATTCATCAAAGGCTTGCGGGAAGGACTGCGTGTCAAAGCCTACGCCCGTGTCGGAGATATCGATCTGCACGTGTCCTGCGTCGCCTGCTTTAACGCTGACGCGAATGAAACCGCGTTCGGTAAATTTAATAGCGTTCGACAATAGGCGCGCCATAATTTGACGCACGCGCTCTGGGTCTGTGCGGATGACGGGTGCATCTTCGGCGATGTCGAGTTCAATATCCAAGCCTTTTGTTTCCGCGTCGGCACGCACACCTGCGATGGCGCGCTTGACTACGTCCGCAAAAGCAACATTGTCCATGTAAACGGGAAAGCGTTCTATGTCTATGCGTGCGAGATCAAGCGTGTCTTCGACCATACAGAGCAACGTTTCGGCGCTCGCGGAAATAGTTTGAACGTCGTTTGATTGCTGTTCGTTCAAGTCGCCGGAGAAACCCTGTCGCAGCATCTCAGCGAAGCCAATAATGGAATTTAAGGGTGTGCGCAGTTCATGGGAAATAACGGACATAAACTCCGCTTTGTGGCGCGCGGCGTGGCCGAGTTGTTCTTCCATGCGCTTGACTGTTTGCGCTTCCCTGCGCTGATGATGATGAGCGTCTAGATTTTGCATTGCGATGGCAACGGGACGCATGAAAAGGTCTGCCAGCCGCTGCTCGACAGGCCGCACTTCGCTCACGCTTTGCGAAAACATCACGAGCATTCCGAACAACTTGCTCGCGCCGTCAGTGATCGGCGTCGCCCACGCCCCACGTAAATTCGACCAGCGCACGGCGTTATAAAGTTCCGCAAAATTTCTATCACTCGCCAGATCAGCCGCGACGCCCGTGCGTTTTTGCGCGGCGAGACCGCAGAGAGAATCCGCGAGCGTGATGCCCTGCGTGTAGCGCTCCAGCACGCCCGCAGGTAAATGTTTGGCCGCCGCGAGACGCAGTTGCTGTGCTTCGTCGTCCCAGCGCAAAATGGCGCTCGCTTCTGCGCCCGTGATGCGTGACCATGAATCGATCACTGCGCGCAGCGTCAGGTCAAGTTGCGCCTCATCCGTCACCTCACACGCAAGCCGCAGTAGCGCCAGCAAATCCTCCGTATAAACAACCTGAGATTGACGAAGCTGTGCGTTGCTAATGAGCGGTGCGATCAGTTCAGCCGTGTGTGCCAGCAACGCACGGTCGTCATTGGTCAACTGATGATTTATTTTCGCATCAGCATATACGATGCCGATGGCCGCTAAGATTTGCCCTTTGTAAACGATTGGCGCAAAGCAGGCGGACGAAGCGCCGAGACGTTCGACGAGCGGGCGCAAAACACTTGCGTCGCCGCCCTGCGCTCCACCTAGATTTTCGATAAGCACAGGTCTTTGCTCTGTGTAGACGGCGCGCTCCGTTTGCCCTGCGGGAGCATGTATTTCAAGCGGCGGGCGGTTGGTGCCGGGCGTCCATGCGCGCAGCAGCGGTAACGTGTGATTGAAAGAAACTTCACGCAACAACACGAAATTAATCGCGGGCAGAACGCGCGCTAGAGCGTCGGCGGCGTGTTGCACAATCGCGTCAAGGTCTGACGCGGTGTCCGCCGCGTCAGCATAATTTATCCACGCGTGCAAATCTCCGGCAAGCGATTGCACGCGCAACGCGTCGTGTGTGTGTGAGATGGCGAATGACTGCGCCGTTTCGATGCGCGCAAGCGTAATCTCCAGAAGATGAGCGACGATTTCCGCGCGCTCACAATCGGCGTGTGTATAAGCATCTTTGCGCGAAATGCTCGCGGTGATAAAGCCCGTCACCTCGCTGTTTGTCATGAGAGGCGCGCATAAAATGGATTGCGTGGCAGGGCACACGAGCGATGCCAACAGCGCATCGCTGACGAGTTCACACGGCACATCATTAAAGATAACGGGAGCTTTGGCTTGCAGTGCGCGTTCAAGCATTGTGTGCTGCACGCGCACTGTTTCGCCTTCGCCGCCGAAAGAAAATTCGCGCCCGCCTTCAAGCGTCGCGCAAAGTTTCTGGCGATTATTCTCCGCTCCTTCGGCGTGCATCGTCACGCTCAAAAATTCTGCGTGGATTAAGCGTGCGAGTCCTGCAAGCGCCGCGCGGTATGCTTCGGACGCAGTGCTGGCGGCGCTTAATTCGCCTGCCGAACGAGCCAGTTCCCTGATCGCCGTCGCTTCATCGCGGCTATCGTTTGTTTGTCGGGTTGGCTCTAATTCTTGTGGCGCGCTTTTGCTTTTGTTCATCTGCGAACCTATTTTATTGCGTGAGACGCCTCTTACGAGGATCAGAAACAGATTATCTGTGAGCCGCGTGAGTTTAATTCAAATTATCGTTTGCGTTTCCTGTAAGTGATTATCATTTGAGCAGATGATTGCCTTACAGTGTGGCTATCTTAGAACAGTTTTGCGCGTTGCCGCAAATAAGGCGAAATTTATGCTAAGCTTTCGCGGACGTAACAGGCGTACTTGAGAGTTGAAGCAGCCACAAAAGTAGACGAGAGGGCTTCTGATGCGAAGACGCGAGGGCGATGGATGTCCGATCACGGGCGCGCTGCAGATTGTCGGCGACAAATGGACGCTGCTCGTCGTCCGCGATCTGGTTGACGGAGCAAAACGCACGACAGAACTTCTGACTGCGCTGCATCCGATCAGTAGCCGCACGCTCGTCGGACGCTTGCAGGATATGCAACGCGATGCTTTGATCGAGCGCATGGATTACGGTGGCAGCCCGCCACACGTCGAATATATTTTGACGAAGCGCGGACGGCTTCTGCTGCCGCTACTCAATACGTTAAAGACGCTCGGCGAACGACTGGAGTGTAACGAATGCGACGACCACAAACAACGCGCAGGCGTTTACTGCGACATGTGCCCGCGCGCAGCAAACGCACAGCACGCGCACGCCGTGCCATCCTCTGCACGCCGCGAGCCGGACGATTCAATTATTCTATTGTAGGTTAAAACTTGGGAGAGGAGTCAGGAGACAATATTCAGAAGTCAGAATGAAGAAGCGTTAAGGGCATGTTTATATCAGCTACATTCATGCCATATGAATTCCTGCTTGCCTTATATTCTGTCTCCTGACTTCTGACGCCTGACTACTGCTTTTCTTAACTCCCGTGCGCCGCTTCGCCTTCTTCCGGCTTGTTGGAAATGATTTCGCCGTCGGGCATGATAATGGTTTTTCTGTCGGCAGAGACGTGTTCGCCCTCCATCGTGACTTCTTCGCCGTCCGGTAGTTCAACGGGCAAACTATCAAGGAAACGTTCGGCGTCAATCGCCGCCATGCAACCCGTACCGGCGGCGGTCACGGCTTGGCGATAAAAAGAGTCCTGCACGTCACCGCAGGCAAAGACACCGGGAACATTTGTTTGCATTGTGCGTCCGGCGGTTACCAAATAACCGACTTCATTCATTTCAAGCTGGCCTTTGAACAAATCTGTGTTCGGGTGGTGGCCGATGGCGATAAAAACGCCTTCGCAAGCGAAGTGGCGATCTTCGTTCGTCACGGTATCGCGCAGGCGCACGCCCGTCACGCCTGTTTCCGGCGAACCTAAGATTTCTTCGACTCCCGTATTCCAGACAAAATCAATCTTGTCGTGATTGAAAGCCTTTTCCTGCATAATCTTCGACGCACGCAATGTGTCGCGGCGATGAACGACTGTGACGCGCGAAGCATAGCGCGTGAGAAACGTCGCTTCCTCCATCGCCGTGTCGCCGCCGCCGACCACGACAATCGGCTTGCCTTTGAAAAAGAAACCGTCGCAGGTAGCGCACGCCGAAACGCCGTAGCCGCCCAACCCTTCCGGCGCGGGCGCTTCGCCGGGAATACCGAGCCACTTCGCGCTTGCTCCAGATGCGATGATAAGCGTTTCGGCTTTGATCGTATGCTCGTCCGTATAGAGCATGAAAGGACGCTTGCTCAAATCAACTTTGCTAATCCAACTCGTCAAAAATTCCGTGCCGAAACGTTTCGCCTGCTCGCGGAATTCTTCCATCAATTCCGGCCCTTGAATGCCTTTGGAAAAGCCCGGATAATTTTCGACTTCCGTAGTGATCGTCAATTGCCCGCCGGGTTGCGGCCCTTCTATCAAAAGCGGTTTCAGGTCAGCGCGCGCCGCATAAATGGCCGCCGTCAATCCAGCGGGGCCGCTGCCGATAATCACCACATCCCTATGCAAAGTGTCTTTCGTCATGTTCGTTAAAACGTCTCCTTCGGGCGGCACAGCGCAAAATATTTTTACGCGTCGCGCACATAAACAGTGTAGCCTTTTCGCTTGTGGACACAGTATAACAAACGCCACACTTGAACGCACCGCGCCGTTTTACCCTGTTGCCTGCAATGGGTTGCGGATATCGGTAACCTTCTCACTAGGATGCAAACGTGAGCCGACAAACAAACAAATTTTCGGCAGCGAACGTAATATCAACGAAACGCGCTCCACAGCTTATGGAGCGCGCCGCGCTGTAACTTGCCGCGAATTCTATAATCAGGCGGCGAAGGCTTCGAGCACTTCGTCGCTGTGCGCGTCAACATTGACTGTGTCGAACACTTTTTTAAGCACGCCCTGTTCGTTGATGAGAAAAGTTTTGCGCGCTGGCCCCCAAAAGGTTTTGTCGCCCCACTTTTGCTCGCCGTATACGCCGTATAGACTGGAAACGCTGTGATCCGTGTCGCTCAAAAGCGTGAACGGCAAATTATATTTCGCGGCAAACTGCTGGTGTGAATCTTCCGTATCGAGTGAAACGCCGAGCACTTTGATGCCCTGTTCTTCGTATGTCGAATGTGCGTCGCGGAAAGAACAGGCTTCTTTTGTGCAGCCGGGCGTATCGTCTTTCGGATAAAAATAAAGCACGACTTTCTGGCCGCGAAAATCCGATAATTTAATTTCGTTGCCATTCGCATCGCGCGTGGAAAAGTCCGGCGCGACATCGCCTTCTTTAAGCATGTGTTGTATCTCCGTTTCAGTTTGAAGTTTGGTAAATAGATTTGCGCATTCTAGCATTGATGCGCAATGAGTGAACGTGCGTGTGAGCACGGAAGTGTGGAGATTAGTTTTACAATTTGTCGCCGAGCGCGAGTTGCGCGGCGAAGTAGCCGCACATGCCGTGAACGCCTCCGCCGGGCGGCGTCGAGGCAGAGCAAAGATAAAGACCTTGGCGCGGAGTCTTGTAGAGGCGTCGTGTCGGGCGCAGGAAAAGTTGCGGCAAATCCTGCGCGCCGCCATTGATGTCGCCGCCGACAAGGTTGGCATTGTGCCGTTCGAGCGCGGCGGGCGACAGCACATTGCGCGCGAGAATCAAACCACGAAATCCGGGCGCAAACCGTTCGATCTGATTTTCGATGCGCTCTGTCATATCAAACGCAGAATTGTTCGGCACGTGGCAATAAGCCCAGAGCGTGTGCTGGCCTGCGGGCGCGCGCGTGTCGTCAAACAAACTTGGCTGGACAACCAGCACAAAAGGTTTTTCGGAATGGCGGCCTTCCCACGAGTCCTGTTCCGAGAGAGCAATCTCTTCAAGCGTGCCGCCCAGATGCACTGTCGCGGCACGCGCGCACTCCCTTGCCTTCCAGGGCACAGGCGCGCTCAATGCGTAATCGAGTTTGTAGGCGGCGAGGCCGTAATGATAGCGCTTGAGTTGACGGCAAAACTTTGCGGGCAATTGATGCCCGGCGAGGCGCAGTAGTTGGCGCGGCGTGATGTCGCAGAGAATGTGGCGCGCATTCGGCAGTTCATCAATCGAATCAACACGCGCGTTTGTTTCAATCTCGCCGCCAAGCGAGCGTAGCAACGAGCCAAGCGCGTCGGCGATTTTCTGCGAACCACCGCGCGGAATCGGCCATCCGACAGCATGTCCCGTCATGCCGAGCACGAGGCCGAACGAAGCCGTCGCAGCTTTGTCGAGCGGCAACATCGAGTGCGCCGCCATGCCCGCGAACAAAGCGCGTGCGCGCGTTCCTTCAAATGAACTTCGCGCCAACCCGTTCGCCGAACGCACGGCTTTTAGACCAAAGCACGCGAGCAAAAAAGGATGGTGCGGCAAACGTATCGGGCGCAACAATTCGTCGCTCAACTCTTGCCACTTATCGACGAATGGACGCAGCAGTTTTTTGTAAGCGACGGCGTCTCCCGCTATCGTCTCTCCCGTCGCATCAATCGAGCGTTCGAGCATCGCCGCCGTGCCGTCATCAAATGGATGCGCGAGCGGCGCGGGCGGATGAATCCATTCAAGGCCATGTTCTGCTAAAGGCAACGTGCGCAGAAACGGCGCGCCGACAGCGAGCGGATGCACCGCCGAACAAACGTCGTGTAGAAAGCCCGGCAGCGTCAATTCCATCGAGCGCGTGCCGCCGCCGATTGTCTCCGCCGCTTCGCGCACAAGCACGGAACGCCCCGCGCGCGCCAGCGTAATTGCCGCCGCCAGACCGTTTGGCCCGGAGCCGATCACGATTGCATCGTAAGCGTGAGTGCCGCCCATCAATTTATTTTGCGTCGAGACATCAATTGCACGAACATTTATTAAACGCAGAATATAACACTGCTTGCCTCACAGTCACGCATTTACGCCTCTGGCAGATGATCGACAAAGGCATCTGAAGCGATACGCGATTCTTTCGATTTCCCGCGCGTATGCTATTTTCTTGCTTGCAAAAGCCGTTCAATGTTCATAAAGTTCGATGCTCGAAATATAAGCCATAGTTTTTGCAGTTAAATTTCTATGACATGCGTTCGCAAGTTTTTCTTCGCGGTTCACAAAATTCTGAAAATTCAAGCGCTGGACGTACCTTTCAACTCCATAATGATATTCACATACCTGCTGATTCTCGTTCCCATTTCGCTTGTGCTCTACTTCTTCGGCGCGTCGCCGCTTTTAGTTTTCGGTTCCGCAGCGCTTGCGATTATTCCACTGGCTGAATGGATCAGGCGTTCGACAGAGCAGTTGGCGGCGGTGACAGGCTCCGTTATCGGTGGCCTCTTAAACGTTACGTTCGGCAATGCGGCGGAACTTATCCTCGCAATTTTCGTGCTCAGAACAGGCAACATTCAGGTCGTGAAGGCGACGATTACGGGTTCGATTATCGGCAACAGTTTGCTTGGACTCGGACTCGCAATCTTAGCGGGCAGTTGGGGACGTGAAAAGCAGACGTTCAAGCGCGAGCGCGCCGGTTTGCTTTCAAGCTTGCTGATTCTTTCGGTGATCGCGCTGTTGATTCCGGCGCTCTTTGATTACACGGAGCGCGGACTTGTAGCTGCGCCGAACGCCGCAGACTTGGACGAAAAGTTGAGTCTCGGCGTCGCCGTCGTGTTGATTTTGATGTATGCGGCGAATCTCGTGTACACGCTGATTACGCACCGCGACGTGTTCGCCAGCCCGGATGATGAAGGGCATGAGGCCGCTACATGGTCGCTTCGTAAATCGCTCTTGGTTTTGCTGGGCGCAACTTTAATCGTCGCCGTCGAAGCTGATCTTGTATCGGGCGCGCTTGAGCACACGGCGGGCGCGCTTCATTTATCGGAATTTTTCTTAGGCATCATCGCGCTGCCTTTTGTCGGCAACGCCGCCGAATATTTTTCCGCCGTTTATTTCGCTCGCCAGAATCGTATGGGACTCGCGATCAGTATCAGCGTCGGTTCGACGATTCAGATTGCGCTCCTGACCGCGCCGCTTCTCGTGCTCGTTTCGTTCTGGATGGATCGTCCGATGAATCTGGTCTTCAGCAATCCGCTCGAACTAATCGCCATCGCCGGTTCCGCCTTCGCCGTCAACTCGATTGCGCAGGACGGCGAAACGACGTGGTTCGAGGGACTGCTTTTATTAGCCGTCTACGCGCTGCTTGCGCTCGCTTTCTTTTTCGTCACGACGTAGCGGCTCAGGCGCTTCACCGTAAGCGTGTCTGAAAGGATCAGATGCGTTCGCCGACACTCGTGTTTCTGCCGACAGTCGCGCCCGACTGAGACGGCTCACGCGCGTCCGGTGCGTCCCGCGAGGGTTGCGACCACTGCCACCAATTCCATAGGGTCAACGGGCTTCGGGATATGCAGATGGAAGCCCGCGAGCAGAGCGCGCTTGCGGTCCTCTGCTCCGGCGTAGGCGGTGAGCGCCGCCGCCGGAATGCGTCCGCCACGCTCGGCAGGCAACGATCTTATTTTGCGTATCAAGCTGTAGCCGTCTTCATCCGGCATTCCGATATCGGAGACGAGCACATCCGGTTTGATTCGTTCAAACGCGGAAAGCGCCTCCTCCACAGATGCCGCCATAGTCACTTCGGCTCCGCATTGCTGAAGCACGATGGCGAGTAATTGACGCGCGTCCGGCTCGTCGTCTACGACAAGCACTTTTAAGCCGTCGAGTTCCGGCGGACACGTCAACCCGCTCACGCTTTCGCCTTTCGGATGCCTGCGCTCCTCGCCTTCCGGCTCTCGATGAACGATCATCAGCGGCAAGCTAACCGTAAACGTCGCGCCCTTTTCTTTTACGCGGCTATCCGCGCGAACCGTCCCGCCGTGCTGTTCGACGAGATGGCGCACAATCGCCAGACCCAGACCTAATCCGCCGTGCGTTCGCGTGCTTGTGCCGTCAGCCTGACGAAAGCGGTCAAACACATGAGGCAAAAATTCAGGACTGATGCCCGGTCCCGTATCGCTGACGATAATCTCTATGTGCGAGTTGATGCGCTCGAGGCGAATCTGCACGCGCCCCTTCTTCGGCGTGAACTTAATAGCATTCGAGAGCAGATTCCAGACGATTTGTTGTAAGCGCGCCGGATCGCCTGAAATGGGGCCGGCCAGCGGATCGAGAATCGCTTCAAGTCTTATCGCTTTCGCTTCAGCTGCCAGACGCACGCTCTCGATGGCGGCTTCGATAACGGACGCGAGTTCGACAGTTTGCACATCGAGGCGCATTTTGCCCGTGATGATGCGCGAGACATCCATTAAGTCTTCGATCAATTGCGCTTGTGCTTTGCCGTTGCGCTCGATGGTTTCAAGCCCGCGCGCAACGCTGGCCTCATCCAAAGTATTCGTGCGCAACAGCATTGACCAGCCGACGATTGCGGTCAGGGGCGTGCGTAGCTCGTGCGAAACCGTCGCCAGAAATTCATCCTTCAGGCGGTTAGTTTCCTCTACGCGACGGCGCGCACGCACTTGCTCGGTCACTTCAACAGCATGAACCAAGATACCGTCGATCTCTCCGTGAACGTTGTGCGATGGCTGATAGACGAAGTTGAAGAAGCATTCATCGAGCGTTCCGTCGCCCCGGCGGTCAAGATTGACCGACACTTCGTTACCGATGAAAGGCTCGCCCGTGCGATAGACGTTATCCAGCAGTTCAAACAAGCCCTGACCTTCGAGTTCCGGCATCGCTTCTCGAATCGGCTTGCCGATTAGTTCGGAAGCGGCGCGGCGACCCGTGACCTGCACGTAGAGCTGATTGACAATTTCAAAGATGTGTAACGGAGCGCGCAGCGTGCAGATGGCAGCCGGAGCCTGCATGAAGAGATCGTGTAAGCGCTGGCGCGCGGTTTCCGCTTCCGAATGCGCTTGGCTTACACGCTCCAGCAGTTGGGCGCGCTCATCCTCTGCACGCTTCACATCATCGATGTCCGTGTTTGAGCCGATCCACAGCAGCACGTTGCCGTCTGCGTCCTGCATCGCGTGGGCGCGGCTCAAGTGCCAGCGATAATCTCCGTCGGCGCGGCGGAAACGATGCTCCAACTGAAACGGTTCGCCCGTGTGGATGGAGTGCTGCCAGCGCCGGATATTTTCTTCCACGTCATCCGGGTGTATGAACTGCAACCAGCCCCAGTCCCTGATCTGCTCGAAAGAGAGTCCTGTGAACTGTGTCCATTGCTGATTGAAATAGTCTATATCGCCATTGGATCGGGCGGTAAAGATTTTCTGCGGCATAGACTCCGCGAGAAAACGGAATCGCTCGGCACTTTCGCGCGATTCCTTGTCAGCCTGCTTGCGTTCGATGCCGAGCGCGATGCCGTTGGCGACCGACGCCATCGCCTGTAGCGTGGCTTCGGTTAAAGGTCGGCGCGCGAACATCGCCATCACGCCGATCAATTTGTCTTCCACGATCAACGGATAACCGGCGAAGGCGATCATCCCTTCTCGTTCAGCCCACTCCGTATCGCTGACACGCGAATCATGCCGAACATCGTTGGTCAGGCGCGGCGTGCGCTCCTCGGCAATGAGACCGATCTTGAACTTGCCGACGGGCACACGCGCGTGCGTGCCATCGAGATGCGTGTACAAGCCTGCGCTCGCCTGTAGTTCCAAGACGTTATCTTCTATGTTGAGCGTCCAGATGCGCGCGAACGCTGCATCGAGGTGGTGCACCATCGCTTCGGCAGAGCGTTGCAGCATCTCCGGCAAAGTGTCGCTCTGGGTGAGAGCCGCGCTCACATCCGCGCTCAATGCCGCAAGGCGCAGTTGCTCCAAGAGCGCGTCTTCCGCTTGCTTGCGCTTGGTGATGTCCCGAAAAGACATCACCGAGCCGACGATTTTACCTTCAATCGAAATCGGAGCGGATGAGCACAGGCCGGGAAAGAGGCTTCCGTCTTTGCGCGTGAGGGCGGCTTCTTGGTCGTAAACAGGCGCGCCGGTGCGAAGAACTTCGAGAAACGGGCACTCTTCTTTCGGATAGGAAGAGTCGTCCGCCTTTTGGAAGTGGATGATCTCATGGACGTGCTTGCCAAGTATCTCGCTTGCAGGCCAGCCGAGCATCCGTGCGGCAGCCGGATTGACGAAGGTGACGTGCGCTTGCGCGTCAATCGTATAAAGCCCGTCGGCGGCGTTGTTGACGAGCGCGCTGACGAGATCGAGATGTTGACGAAGCTTTCCTTCGACTGCTTCGCCTTCGGTGATGTCGGGCGTCACTTTCTAATCAGCCTCCTCGGATAGAACGAACCGGCGCGCTTTGGCAGGAGAGACGCACGTCTATCGAGCACTAAGCGCGAATGAAATTTCTGTGGCGAGAGTTAGGGAACAGCCTCTCTGAAGTTTTTATAACATAAGCAGGAACTTATACAACGGCAGTTTGCACTGTGTTCACGAAAACAATTTCGCCCGCTTGCAATCATTTCCCTTTGAGCAGTTCCGATTGCGTCGCAACGCACTGCCAGCGCTTGTCGCGTTTCACCCAGACATCCGTGTACAAATACCGCTCGACGTACTCCTGTCCTTTCCGTTTGCCTTTGATCGTGTCCAATCCTGTTAAGACAGCCGTATCACCGTAAATGCGTACCTTTACATTGTCGCTCACGGCGGACCCGATGCCCGCGTCGCCGGATTCGACGAATGCAAGGTATTTCTTTTTATCAATGCCGCCGACAAAAGCGAACTCGTCTGCCAGCAGGTGATCAAGCATCGCCACATCCTTCTTGACATCGGCTTCATCCCATTGCCGCACTAACGCGCGTAATTCCTGCTCAACTCTAAGATCACGGTTGCTCTTTTTCTCCGTCGTGTGTCCGAAAGCAAACGAAGCACACGCGCACGCGATCAATGCAAGTGCAAAAAGAATACGCTTCATCGAAACACTCCCTTTCGAGTTTCAATTTAAGGCGCGGATATTGTGCGCTCACTATTGCTTGTTGCGCCGCATTGTATACATGACAGCCGCGCCCGTTAATGCGACGACGCCGACGGCGGCAACGACTTTCGGCAAAGGGTCGGGCGCGGGCGGCGGAAGGCGCACGATGCCGCGCTCGTCCGTGATTGCCGGACGGCGGACGTAGCGGCCTTTCGACGGCGTTGAAAAATTCGCGGCGAATCCGGCGAATTGCGCGGCGACATTTCCTTTTGTGATTGGATTGCCGTGACCGCAGCCGACGACGTTTGGACGCAAGCCAGCGAGTTGGTTGACGGAGTGACGCGCCGCCGTCCAGTCAATCGTCATCGGCGCGGGCGGTTTGTTGAACTCTTTTTTCTTCGTGATGACGGCAAAAGCGGAATCCAGATCAACGGTTGCGAGCGCGTCGCCTGCCAGCAGCACGCCGTCTCGCTCACGGAAATATGCAACATGACCGGGCGTGTGGCCGGGCGTGTGAATCATGCGCCAGCCGTTCATGCCCGGAATCGCGCCGTCCATCGGCAACTCGCGCACGTGTTTGCCTAAGTCAATAGGTTTGTGTGGAAAGAAGCGCGACAGCATGGCGAGGAAACCGCCAACGGTCGGGTCTGGCGGCGGATACTTCGAGCGGCCTGTGATGAACGGCATCTCCAACGGATGCGCGTAAACAGGGACGTCCCACGCTTCGGCTAACTGGCGCGCAGAACCCGCGTGATCGAAATGCCCGTGCGTTAAAAGGATCGCTTCCGGTCTGGCGTTTTTGCCATAGCGTTCTTTCGCAGCTTCAAGTATGTCGTCCGCGCGATCCGGCACACCTGCGTCCACAAGCGTCCATCTTTCGCCCGGTTCGCCGACAAAGTAAACGTTGGCAATGCTGATGGGCAACGCCGCCACGCCCCGCGTAATCTCTTTTAATCCACTCATTTGTTTTCACTCTCCTATTGTTCGTTCTGTGTTGGAAGACTTTCACACTGTCGCGCGTGAAGCGTCAACTGTGTCTTCGATAAAATCGTAATCGAATTCTCGCGTCGCGGCGGACGGATGCACGCTGATGATGACGTATTTGGAAGTCGGCGTGTTGCTTTTTTCCGCGACGCTATTAATCGGCACAAGCACGTTTGTTTCTGGAAAGTAAGTCGCCGCGCAACGACGCGGAATATTGTACGCCACAATGATGAAGCGACGCGCGATGCGTGTCTCACCTTCAAAGTAACTCGTTAGATCAACGATTTGTCCGGCGCGCAAAGTTTGCTCCGCGATGTCTTCAGCGTTGAGCAGCACGATGCGACGTTCGTTGTAGATGCCTCTGTAACGATCATCGAGGCCGTAGATCGTCGTGTTGAATTGATCGTGGCTGCGAATCGTCATCATCACGAATTGACCGGGCGCAAGATCGTGGCGCGGTATTTCGTGAACGGTGAAATTGGCGCGATTCGTATTTGTGAGAAAGCGTTTTTCGCGCGCGAGGTTGGGCAGATAAAACCCGCCGGGAACGCGCACGCGCTCATTGTAATTTTCAAAGCCCGGAATCGTGCGTTCGATTGCCGCGCGAATAAAATCGTAATTTGCCGCCATGTTTTCCCAATCAACCGTGCTGCGTTTGCCGAGAGTGGCACGCGCAAGTCTGGCGACGATCACCGGTTCGCTAAGTAAATGATGCGAAGCGGGCGGCAGAATCCCGCGCGATTGTTGTATGACGCCCATCGAATTTTCCGTGCTGACGAATTGCTCGCCGCTCCTCTGCATATCAACTTCCGTGCGTCCGAGACACGGCAGTATCAAAGCTTGCCTGCCCGTGACGAGATGCGCGCGGTTTAGTTTAGTCGAAACCTGCGCGGTCAATCGGAGGCGTTGCAGCGAGCGCGCCGTGTACTCTGTGTCGGGCGTCGCCGAAAGAAAATTACCGCCCATTGCGAAGAAGACTTTGGCGGCTCCGGCGTGCATCGCTTTGATCGCTTCGACTGTGTCGTACCCGTGATGGAGTGGCGGCTCAAAATCAAATTCGCGTGCGAGTGCGTTCAAGAATTCTTCGCGTGGGCGTTCCCAGATGCCCATCGTGCGATCACCCTGCACGTTGCTGTGGCCGCGCACGGGGCAGACACCTGCGCCCGGTTTTCCGATCTGCCCGCGCAGAAGAAGCAGATTGACGATTTCCTGAATCGTCGCCACAGCGTTTCTGTGTTGCGTTAAGCCCATCGCCCAGCACACGATGGTTCTTTGCGAGCGCATCATAATTTCGGCAGCCGCGCGCATTTCCTCGCGCGAGACGCCGCTGCCTTCGATGATTTCATCCCAGCTTGTGTGCTTTAACACTCGCGCGAATTCAGGAAAGTTCGCGCAACTTTCTTCGATAAAAGTTTTATCCAGCACTGTTCCCGGATGAAGCGCTTCTTCGTCGAGCATCTCTTTCATAATGCCCTTGAGGACAGCGACATCGCCGTTGATGCGGACTTGCAAAAACAGATCGGTGAGCGTCGTGCCGGAACCTAACAGCGAATCAAATATTTCCTGCGGATGTTTGAAGCGAATCATGCCTGTTTCGGGCAGCGGGTTGATGGTAACGATTTTGCATCCGTTGCGTTTTGCTGCTTGCAGCGCGGTCAACATGCGTGGGTGATTCGTGCCCGGATTCTGGCCGATAACGAAAATGGCTTCGGCGATGTCGAAGTCTTGAAGCGTGACAGTGCCTTTGCCGACGCCGATGGTTTCCGTCAACGCTGAACCGCTTGATTCGTGGCACATGTTGGAGCAGTCCGGCAAATTATTGGTGCCGAACTGCCGGACGAAGAGTTGATAAAGAAAGGCTGCTTCATTGCTGGTGCGCCCTGATGTGTAAAAGATCGCTTCGTCAGGTGAATGAAGCGCGTTTAGTTCATCTGCGATGAGTTTGAAAGCATCGTCCCAACTAATCGCTTCATAATGCGTAGAGCCTTCGCGCAACACCACCGGATGCGTTATGCGTCCTTGTTTGCCGAGCCAGTAATCGGATTTACGTGAAAGCTCCGCGACGCTCCACTGTTTGAAGAACTCCGGTGTGACGCGCCGCGTTGTCGCTTCTTCGGCAACAGCCTTCGCGCCGTTTTCGCAAAACTCCGTTGTGGCGCGTTCGCCTTCCGGGTCAGGCCACGCGCAGCTCATGCAATCGAAGCCGCTTTTCTGATTGAGTTGCAGCAGCGTCCGAACGGCACGCACCGCGCCCATCTCGCGCCACGCGTGCTTCATCGTCGAGAGAATCGCAGGGATGCCGCCCGCGACTTTGGCAACAGAGGTGAGACGCAAACCCGTGAAATCTTCAGGAGGCGCTGCGCGCAATTCGCCGACTTCCGACTTAGAAACAGCGGAAGTATCAGCGTTATCGTTCGGCACAGCAGCATCTGTCGAATTGCTCGCAGTAGCATCGTCCGTGTCAGCTAAAGCAATCGCTTCTGCGCGCAGTTCGGGTTCGCTCTTGATGTCCTGCTTAACCGCTTCATAGTGGCTCGGATGCTGCGTGTCGGCGATGTTTGCCGCTCTTTGCGCTTCGCGTTCAGTGCGCGGCATCGTGTCTTGTTCGTTCGCTTCGCTCATCGCTGTGTCCTCAAAACTTACGGGTAAGTATAACGCTGTTCGAGAAGAAGCGGCACGCTTCAGGAGTCACGCTCGGAGCTTCATTTTTCATTTCACGTGATCAGCAAATAATTGTTCGGCGCAACGGTTTTTCCCGCGCGCTGTTGCCAGATAAATCTATCGCCGTTAACATCTGAATTTTTCGCGTAAACATTCATGGCACATTTACTCGCGCTGTTTGTCGCTGCCTTTGTCGCAGGCATGATTAACTCGATTGCCGGTGGCGGCACGCTTATCACTTTTCCTATACTGCTGTGGACGGGACTCGACGCGAAGATGGCGAACGCAACGAGCACCGTTGCGTTGTGGCCGGGACTCTTGGGCGGCTTGTGGGGCTACCGACGAGAAATGCAAAACAGCCGCCCGCTGCTTGTGCGCTTGGGGATTACAAGTGTGTGCGGCGGCGCGTTGGGCGCATGGCTTTTAATCAGAACGCCGTCGCCCGTTTTCGCGCGGCTCGTGCCGTTTCTGATTCTCTTTGCCACAATCCTTTTCATCGCACAGGAACCGATCAGCCGCAGGCTTCGTTTGCGAACGGCAACGACGGAGACGCACGATCCTTCGCGGAAGTGGTGGGCGGGAGCGATTCTTTTCCAGTTTGCATCGGCGATTTACGGCGGTTACTTCGGCGCGGGCAACGGTATATTAATGCTCGCAGCGCTTGGGCTGCTCGGCATCTCGGACATACACAAAGCAAACGGCGTGAAGAATTATCTAGGCATGTGTCTGAACAGCGTAGCGATTATCGGCTTCGCTGTGTCGGGACTTGTGCGCTGGCCGGACGCGCTCTTGATGGCCGTGAGCGCCATCGCCGGAGGCTACTTCGGCGCGAGCATCGCACAACGGCTCGGGCGTGTATTCGTTCGCCGCGCGGTGATCGTTATCGGCTTAGTTATCGGAATCGCAATGCTGATACGCATTGAACGATGAGCGGTAAGATTCTCGTGGCGCATGTTATTTATAAACTTGAGAGTTGGCGGTTTTACGCGTTGATTGCAACGTTCACTTCTTCGACAGGCAAAAGGACGCGCAATGCTTCCGGCTCGATTGAGATCAGAAAACCACGCTTGCCGCCGTTAATGTAAATGTGGGAAAGCTCAAAAATAGTTTTCTCGACGTAGACGGGCAGACACGTGCGTGTCCCGAAGGGGCTGATGCCACCGATCATGTAACCCGTCAAACGTTGCGCCGTCGCCGCCGCGCATGAAGCGGCGCTTTTCACTTTAAGAGCGCGTGCCAATTCCTTCGCGGAGACTTCGTAATCGCCATGCATCAAGACGACGAGCGGCGCGAGTGTGTCTGTCTCCATCACCAAAGTTTTGATGACGTGGTGTTCCGGGACATTTAGTTCGGCGGCGGCGCGGGCAGTGCCTCCATGCTCTTCGTAATGGTAAAGATGCGGCGCGAACGCAATCTTGTTTTCGCGTAGCAAGCGCACCGCAGGCGTGACAGGATATTTATCTTTTTCCATCTTTGGCTATTCGATAAATGATATAAGAAGCGTGACCTGCAACATAGTATTTCAGGCTCTGCGAATGTAGTAAAGATTCTGGAGAAGCGTGATGGCGACATACAAAGAAATGAGCTTACCCGTGAGGCTCTTTATGAAGGGCTATCCTTTTTCGCGTTACGCGATTGATCCTGTGCCGTGCGCGCAGTTGCGTATGCCTTTGAGCGAGGCGCGCATGGCGCTTGTGACAACCGCCGGGCTACACACGCCGCAGCAAAAAAGTTTCGATCAAGTCACCATCGGCGATTCATCGTTTCGTGAGATTCCGAACACTATTGCAACAGAGGATTTGATTGAATCGCACAACAGCAGTTCATTCGATCACGCGGGCGTTGAGGCTGATCGTAATCTGGTGTTTCCGCTGGATCGCTTTCGCGAACTAATTGAGCGCGGCACAATTGGCGAATTAAATCATCGTCACTTTAGCTTTGTCGGTTCGATTCTCAATCCGCGCAAATTAATCAAAGAGACAGCGCCGGAAGTTGCGCGATGTTTACGCGCGGACAAAGTAAACGCGGTATTTCTGACGCCCGTATGACCGCTCTGCAATCAGACCGTCGGTCTGATCCAAACCGCCATCGAACGCGAAAACATCAGCACCGTTTCAATTTCCCAGTTACGCGAAGTGACAAAAATCATTCGCCCGCCACGCGCACTCTTCGTGCCGTATCCGCTGGGTTATCCGCTCGGCGCGCCGAACAACGCGGCGCTGCAACATAGCATCATCGCGCAGGCACTCTCGCTATTAAGAAGAACGAATGTGCCTGTGCTCGAAGAATTCAAGACTTCGGCATAATCTATAAAAAGGTTGTCGCGCGCGTGAGTGAAATATTTTGAGAGATTACGATCTTATTGTTATCGGCGGCGGCTCCGGCGGACTCGTCGCAGCGGCGGGCGCGGCGCACCTTGGCGCACGTGTGGCGCTCATCGAAAAAAAGGCGCTCGGTGGCGATTGCCTTTATACGGGCTGCGTGCCCTCAAAGACTTTGATTCGTTCGGCGCGCTTTGCTGCGGAGATGCGTCGGGCAGAAGAGTTTGGCTTCGCCGCGCTAGAACGTTTGGAGTTCAGCGATAAAACTTTTGCTTCGGTCACGAACCGCGTGACGCGCGTCATCGAAACAGTCGGCGAGCATGACGCGCCGGAACGATTTCGGGCGATGGGCATTGAGATTATTTTCGGCACGCCGCGCTTTGTCTCGCCAAACGAAGTAGAAATCGTCTCTGAACAAGAAAAGAAACAAATTCTGACGGCGCGTAATTTTTGTATCTCGACAGGTTCGCATCCGGCTGTGCCGCCAATCGAAGGCTTGCAGCAAACAGGCTTTCTGACGAATGAAGAAGTGTTTCATCTACAGCATTGCCCGCGTTCGCTGGCCGTCATCGGCGGAGGCCCCGTCGGACTCGAACTCGGCCAAGCATTCGCGCGTTTCGGCAGCCGCGTAACGATTATCGAAGCGGGCATGCGCTTGCTTCCCAAAGAAGACGAAGAGATTTCTGCAAGTATCACAGATTTCCTGCGCGCGGAAGAATTGAACGTTCGTCTTGAAACGAAAGTCACGCGCGTGACGATGGCGGCGAATAACCTGAAGACTTTGACGCTTGAGCGAAACGGCGCGACGGAAGAAATTCAGGCCGAAGAGATTCTCGTCGCCACAGGGCGCGAACCGAACACGCAAGAATTGAATCTTGAAGCGGCGGGCGTTGACTACGATAAGCAGCGAATCGTCACGGATGATTATTTGCGCACGACGGCCAGACACATCTTTGCGGCGGGCGACGCGACGAACCATTTTCCGTTCACGCACATGGCAGCCTACGAAGCATCAGTCGTCGTGCGAAACTCATTGCTCTTTTGGCCGCTGATGCAGAAAACGGATTTTCGCGTTGTGCCATGGGCTGTTTTCACAGACCCGGAAATCGCACGCGTCGGATTAACTGAAGCGGAAGCGCGGAATAAATTCGGCGCGAATAATGTGCGCGTTTACCGCACAACTTTCGCCGACAATGATCGCGCCAACACAGAAGGAGCAACGCGCGGGTTCATCAAACTCGTCTGTACACATCGCAAAGACAAAATCGTCGGCGCGCACATCATCGGCACAGGCGCGGGCGAACTCATACACGAAGCGGTGCTCGCAATGAAATTAAACCTCTCCGTCACCGCGCTCGGCAGCCTCATACACGTTTACCCGACGCTTTCACAGGTTACACAACAAGCCGGACTCGACGCGCTGCTCGCAAAATTAACGCGCTATCGCAAACCGCTCGCGTACCTCTTATCATGGCGTCGTTAACGAAGACAAACGTTATCACTGCCGCCCGACACGCCGCGCCAGAGCATTCAATTGATCTAGGCCAAGATAACCGAGCAAGCGGAATCCGCCTTTCCCGTCAGGAAGAAAAACAGCGCTTTCAGCATACGCGAGCAGCTTTGCGCCGCTAGCATCCGCAAGTGCCTGATGATGATTAACGATCAGCGTATTAGTGCCTGCGGGTGGCGTGGTTGACAATAGTTTTTTGATTGCCTGTATGACGCGCCTATCGAAGCGATTGAGTTCCGGCAGCGCGGTGTCTTTGTCGAAAGCCAGCGTCGCAGATTCTTTGTTGCGACAAAACTGTCCCGTGTAAACCTCCGCGACGGGAATCTTGAGCGCTCTGAAAGCCACGCCGAGCGCGAGGGATTGCTGGCGACCCTGCTCAGTTAAATTGTCCTGCGTTCTGCAATCATTCATGTCTGGCAAATCCTGCTCTTTGAAAGCATCGCGCTCGCCGTGCCGTATGTAAACAACGTAGCCACCGCGCTGCAACTTGCGAACAAGCGCGCGAGCCGAGAGATGAAGGGGAGCGACAACGGGCAAGTGTTTCTTCTGCGCGTATGCAGGTGTTACCAAGATGCACGGCAATACCGCGATCATAATGGAAATCAGAAGATGTTTCATGTTTGCTTTCATGGTCTCTCCACGAGACAATCACAGTGCGATTGTCCGAATACACATTAACGCTTTAACCGCCTTTCCTTTAACCGAGGCTATGATAAATTATCTTTATGAGCAAGCATGACAAATTGCTTCTGCAGATTTTGCAAGGGCGCTCCGATACCAATATTCCCTTCGATGATTTGCGTCGCTTGTTAATTCATTTGGGATTTGAAGAGCGCATTAGAAGCAGCCATCATATGTTCAGAAAGAGTGAAGTTGAGGAGAAAATCAATTTGCAACGTGATAATAGCAAAGCCAAAGTTTATCAAGTCCGTCAAGTCAGAACCATTTTGCTAAAATATAAATTGGGAGATGAAGAGTAATGTATAAATACGAAATCATTATTTATTGGAGCCGTGAAGATCAGGTCTTCGTTGCTGAAGTACCGGAATTATCAGGCTGTATGGCGCATGGTAATAATCAGCAGGAAGCTCTGGCAAATGCCAATGAAGCCATTCAACTTTGGATAGATACCGCACAAGAATTTGGTGATTCTATTCCCGAACCTAAAGAGCAGCGTTTAATGCTTGCGTGACGAATCCATATGTGCGGCGTCTAATTCCAGCGTTCTCGCGTAGAGGAGCTAGCAATTTAAGTTGCCGCAACCGCGCCGCCGCAGGATGATCCTGCGCCCGCCGTGCAGCCGAAGCAGTGCGCGGCGGTGCGTATCGAACGCTCTGCGAACTTCGCCGGATCAAAATCGCGTATGTGCTGCGGCAACTCGTTTGCGACGCCGAGTTCGAGCATCTGGTTGAAATCACAATCGTAAAGCTTACCAGTCCAATCAACACTCACAAGGCTGCGGCACATTAGCCCCGCGATGGTTCCCGGATTAAAAGCTTCGACAAGCTTGCGCATATATTTTTCGTCGTTCCCGGAGCGGCGCAGGTAATCCAGAAAGCGCTTGATCGGCATGTTCGTGATCGTGTAGAGATGATTGAACGAAATATTATATCGCGCCAGAAGTTCGTGCTTGAAATCGGCCTCGATTGCTGTTTGTGATGGCGGCAGAAAAGCTCCAACTGGATTGTAAACGAGATTCAGAATGAGATCGCTTTTTCCCGTTCCATAACCAACCGAGTTCAAGCGTCGCAAAGCTTCGATTGATTTGCCGAAGACGCCGCCGCCGCGTTGCGCATCCGTCTGCTGTTCGAGAAAGTAAGGCAGAGATGAAACCACTTCGACTTTGTGCGCGCGAAAGAATTCCGGCAGATCGTCCTGCTCCGGCTCGAACATCACAGTCAGGTTATGACGCACTATGACATGCGCTCCCGCCTGTCGCGCTTCTTCGACAAGATAACGAAATGACGGATTGAGTTCCGGCGCGCCGCCCGTCACGTCAAGCGTCTGGATACGAAAGCGGCGCACGGCAGAGAGGACTTCTTCGATTGTCTCACGCGTCATAATCTCCTTGCGCTTCGGCCCCGCGTCAACATGGCAATGCTTGCACGCTTGATTGCACAGCTTGCCGACATTAACTTGCAAAGTCTCCAACGCACCGGCGCGCAAAGTCAGTTTGTGATCAATCAGTTTTTCGTCGAACCCGATTGAGGCGTGCGCAAATGGTGAACTATTTTTGATGACAGGTAAAACTTTCGTCATTACATCGTTACCTTGTCCACTGAATTGTGCGCCTGCAATCCATGAATCAAAGTTGCGCCGCCGCGCAGCGCAGACGCCATATGAATCGCTTCGGTCATCTGTTCCATGTTCGAGCCGGATTCGAGACACGACTGCGCGTAAGCGTCTATGCAGTAAGGGCATTGCAGAGCGTGCGCAACAGCGAGGCCGATCAAAGCCTTTTCACGACGTGAGAGCGCGCCGTCTTCCTGACACGCCGCGTACCAAGCCATAAACTTTTCAAACAGATCGGGACGATGCTTGCTCATCTCCGCAAACCGCGCGAGATCATCTTCTTCATAATAAGCCATTGTGCGATACTCCTTTTTCGCAACTTCGGAAATAAAGATTACCCCGAACAAATGAAGATTGAAAACAACGTAGAGAGCGCGAGGCAATCACGGCCTGCCGTTATCGTGATGGTGAAAGCGCCGCGCGCGGGCTTTGTCAAAACACGTCTCGCGCCGCTTCTCAACGAAGAATCAGCCGCCACGCTCGCCGCGTGCTTCGCGCAGGATACAATCTGGAAAGCGCAACGCGTCGCCGCTCACGTCATCGTTGCTTACGCGCCCGCCGACGGACGCCACGATCTTGAAGCGCTGTTACCCGGCGGGTTATCTTGGACGGCGCAGCGCGGACAAGACCTCGGGGCGCGTCTCGCAACCGTAACGGCAGAAGCCGCCGCCGCAAACCTTGCGCCGCTCGTCGTAATCGGCACAGACAGCCCGACGCTTCCCGCAGCGTTCATCACGGAAGCTTTGCGTGCGCTCGCAGCGAACGAATGCGATATAGCGCTTGGCCCGACAGACGACGGTGGTTATTATCTTGTCGGCCTGCGCCGTTTCGTTCCCGGCCTTTTTCAAAACGTCGCGTGGAGCACGTCGCTCGCTTATGAGCAAACTGCGCGCAATGCTGCGCGGCTCAACTTACGCACACTGCGGCTTCCCATCTGGTACGACATAGACACGCCGCCTGATCTGCTTCGCCTGCGTGATGAACTTTATGCAGACGGGGAAGCGCAGCTACGCGCACCCGCAACTCGACGTTGGATGCTCGCTCAAGCTTCTTTGTTCAAATCACTTTCCGTTCGTTAGATTCTTTAATCGCCGCGTGCGAACGAACGGGCGCGTAAAATGTTGCGAGGCGACGCGGATGCACGCCCGCCCAGTAAAGCGCCTGCAAAATAGACCAGCGCGCGAACATGAGCGCGAAGCTTTTGTTCTCGAAACGCCGCGATGATGTTGTTACCACGCTCCTGAGATGCACGAAACGTCCTGTACGTCGCAAACGCCGCAGCAAATCCAAATCCTCAAAAATCGGAAACGATTGAAAGCCTCCGACGCGCTCGTAAGCTTCGCGCCGCACGAAAAACGCCGAATCGCCATAGCACAATCCCATTCGGCGCAGGCGCGGGTACAAGCCCGTCATAAAACGCGCCGGAAGCTTTGCGCCGTCAAAACTAATCGCAAAGTTACCGCCTATCGCCTGCGGATCATCAAGCGCTTCGGCAATGCGCTCAATTGCATCGACGGGCGGGCGCGTGTCTGCGTGCAGAAACCAGAACACGTCACCCTGCGCCGCACACGCGCCCGCGTGCATCTGCGCGCCACGCCCGCGCTCTGACTTTATCAAACGCACGAAACCCGCATGGCTGGTAAGACTTCGCTCACGCGCGAGCTCAATCGTATCATCCGTGCTTCCGCCGTCAACGATAATGATTTCATGTGCTGATGCTCGTAAGCCAAGCGCTGCGTCGAGCGTTGCGCCGAGCGCGTGCGCTTCATTGAGCGTTGGAATGATGATGCTTATTCTCAAAAGCTTGGCCGCCGTCCGGCATGTTTACTTGCGCATTTGTGAATGTGGAGTCATTCGATTCTCTCTTCAGAGAGTTTTAAGTTCCGTTTCTTCCAATACGTCTTCGCTTTGAACAATCTGCACACCAGCGTCTTTCATTTCTTCGACGGCGCGCGCAGTATCGCCGGAACTGACTTCAACGCCGCGACACGCATCAATCACCACAGAAGTTTTGAAACCCAACTGCACTGCATCGAGCGCTGTGAATTTAACGCAGTAATCCATCGCGAGGCCTGCGATTGCAACGTCCGTTACGCCCCGCTCTTTCAGATAACCACCCAACCCCGTCGCGCGCTTGTGTTCATTATCGAAAAAGCCGCTATAGGAATCAATCGCTTGATCTGTGCCCTTTAGAAAGACGCGCGCGATGCGTTTCGTGTCGAGGCCTTTGACGAACTCCGCGCCCACGCTATCTTGCACACAATGCGGCGGCCAGATTGAAAAGCTCGAATGATCCGCCGTATGCCAATCCTTTGTTGCAACGACGAGCGGAAAACGCTTTTGCAATTTATTCACGACGGGCACAATTTTGTCGCCGTCCGTCACCGCCAACGAACCACCCGGACAAAAATCGTTTTGAATATCAACGAGAATCAAAGCACGCATAACACATTGCTCTGCCTTTCTTTACAACTCGAAATTGAAACCCTCACGCGTTAGCTGCTTGTAGCGGCGCGCGTCGAAACGATACAGCCGCGCGGCTCTATGCGAAACATTCTGCTGCCACTCATTTAATTCATGCAGCAGATTCATACTGAGGATTTTCTTTCTAAAGTTGCGCTTATCCAACTCACGCTCAAGAATAATTTCGTATAATTTTCGCAACTGCGAAATTGTGAACTTCTTCGGCAAAAGCTCAAAGCCGACGGGCGCATACGTCACCTTGCCGCGCAATCTCGCAAGCGCCGCGTCGAGAATCTTTCCATGATCGAACGCGAGCGCAGGTATTCTTTTCACGGAAATCCAAGCGGCACTATGCGCGTCGCTCGAGGCGCGAACGACGTGTTGTTCCGGCGAGACGAGCGCGTAATAAGCGACGGTGACGATCCATCCGCGCGGGTCACGTTTGGGATCGCCGAAAGTATAAAGCTGTTCGAGAAAAACGTTTGTGATGCCCGTTTCTTCGCCTAGTTCCCGCAAGGCCGCGTGCTCTATCGTTTCATTCCGCCGCACAAAACCGCCGGGCAATGCGTACATGTTTTTGAACGGCGCGAGCTTTCTTTCAATTAGCAAAACTTTCAACGTGCTCTCCGATAAATCAAGGCCGAAAACCACGCAGTCAATTGTCAGCGCAGGTCTTTCATGTTTATAACTGAAGGCCATCGTTTCATCCCCGCCGACTCAAACCGCCGCCTCTTCATATTGATACTCGCTGATGCCGCGACGTTCGAGTATTAAATCCGTCTTCGCCACGAACAAAGATTTCTCCAGCCATGCCGGATACTCGTCCGGGTAATCAAAACGCTTGACGCCGAAATCAACGCGGTAAAGTTCGCGCAGACGATTGTGGCGAATCTCTTCGAGCGTGGGTTGCGCGTAAACTAATTCGTCGCCGCGAAAAACAGGCACGAGCAAATCCGTGTAAGGCGTCGCCGCAGAGATTTTCATCTGTCTGGTCATGTCGAGCGGATTGACGACGATGCAGCCCTGCGACATATCCGTCTCCACATCGTAAACAGCATCGGCGATGTTGCGCGTGTCCGTGTGATAACGCCTGACCTGCAACACGCCCGGATTCGAGACTTTGATCGGCTGATCCGACAATTTAATTTTGCGCTCCCACGCGCCACCGGGACGACGAATCGCAGATAATTTGTACACGCCGCCGAGCGCCGGGTCATCATGCGCGGTAACGAGGCGTGTGCCAACAGCCCAGACAGCGATGGCCGCGTCCTGCCGCTTGAGACTTTCGATTAACCTCTCATCCAGATCATTGCTCGCCAGAATCTGCGTGTCATCAAAGCCAGCTTCATGCAGCATCACACGCGCGCGTTTGCTGAAGGCCGCGAGATCGCCCGAATCGAGACGAATCCCGGCGAGTTCGTAGCCACGTTTTCGCAACTCGTTTCCTGCTTCAATCGCATGTTTGACTCCTTCGAGCGTGCCGTAAGTGTCCACTAGAAACGTACAATTATTCGGCAGCGCACGCGCGTAAGCGGCGAAGGCTTCCGGCTCGCTCTCAAAACTCATGATGAGACTGTGCGCCATCGTGCCCTTAACCGCATCGGGCGGAAGGCCAAGATGTTTCGCCGCCCAGACGTTTGACGTGCCCGCGCAGCCGCCTATGTAAGCCGCGCGCGTCGCCGAATATGCGCCGTCCATTCCCTGCGCGCGACGTGCGCCGAATTCCAGCACAGGTTGATCGCCCGCCGCTTGGCAAATGCGCGCGGCCTTCGTCGCAATGAGCGTTTGAAAATTGAGAAACGTGAGCAGCGCCGTTTCGATTAACTGGGCTTGAATAATCGGCCCCTTTATTCTAATCAGAGGCTCATGCGGAAAAACAATTGTGCCTTCCGGCACGGCGTCAACATCACACTCGAAACGCATTTCTTTCAAATACGCGAGAAACTCTTTGTCAAAAAGCGCGTGCCCATCGTTGCCTTTGAGCGAACCGAGATACGCGACATCCTCTTCGTCAAAGCGAAGATTCAAGAGGTAATCAATGGCGAATTCCAATCCGCAGGCGATGGCATACCCTCCGCTGAAAGGATTATGGCGGTACGACGCATAAAAGGCGGCTTCCCAATCCTTCATCCCGGAAGCGAGATAAACCTGCCCCATCGTCAACTCATACAAATCCGTATAGAGCGCCATCGAATGCCGGTACGGTAATACGCTATAGCTCATCACAATCTCCTTCGGCTTAATGTCTTATTTACATTAAGCATCGTGTACAAAATACTCTGTGAACTGATCGTCGTCAACTCCTTGTGAAGAGTGCGTGCGGAACCGGATTCAGATGCAATTTGAATTGAACAGAATGCACGGGTAACGCTCTGCCCGTGCATTCTGTTTAAGGCGGCGCGGATAAGTGTTTCAACGGTTGGGCAGGCCGAGCTTATAGAGAGAAGACGTAGTTCTTTTCGTTACTCAGGCGCGAATTGAATCAAGTGGTTGAGCGGATCAAACGTCAAACAGAATGGACGCAACCGGCCACTTGTCGTTGAGCCAGACATCAACGAGCAGCCCGCGTCCTTCGACTTCACGAAAATTCATATTCGAGCAAAGCGTTCTAGCAAGCTGTTTCCCACTGAGCGCACTCTCTTTTCGTTCAAATCTGTTTCGTGCGTCAGGTTCTACGGTGCGACTCATATAGTCCTGTTCCGGCAAACGCAAAAAGTGGGCAGCTCCGTTCATTGAAGCTGCCCACTGCACTACGATTAGCGCAAACGCAAAGACCTTAACTAAAACGGCGTTGCGCATTGATTCACTCACCCGCAGGGTATCGAACGTCAGCCGTGCTTAGTAACGACGATTCTTGTTGCGAATCTTGTATGTGTAAAGCGCTCCACCGCCTGCGCCGGACACTGCGCCAATGGCTGCGCCTTTTTTGCCGCCGATCAAGCCGCCGATAAGCGCGCCGCCGACTGTGCCGCCGCCGACCGTCAATTTATCGCGGTGCTTCTGCCAGAACGTGCGCTGGCGCGGCTGGCTATAATCATTATAGGCGCGTCGTTCGGTATTGTTGCTGTAACGCGGAGCGCCGTTGACGTAGCGCGGGCGCGTCGCGGTACGCACGGGCGTGGCGACAGTTCGCTGCGAAACGGTTGAACGTGTTGCGGGTTGTTGCACACGGCTCGCATCGTTAAGCCCCTGTGTGTAACCTTCACGGTAAACGCCTTGATCGTCCTTCGCACCGGACGTGTTGGCAGCAATCTGGTCGTTCGTCAAAGGCTGCGGTTGCGTCGTTGCCAGATTATTGGCGGGCGCAGTGTTGACTGTGGGTTGGGCGTCGGTTGTGGGCTGTGTCGTGGTAGTCGCAACTGCCGGAGTGTTCTCCGCTGTTTTCGGAGCGGGTGAATGATTAACGAGAGCAACGGTTGTTCCGCCGAGCACTGCGGCGGCCAGCGCCACTGATAAGATTTTGTTATTTGGTGTCATTGATATGTTCTCCTTTTTCTATGCTGCTGTTGAAGCCGCACATCTATGTCTACTTTGCAATTCGTGTTCCCTAACTAAAACCAAAACAACTTAATCGCCTTAAGCTTAACAGCGCAATATTTTGATGCGTTTACGGTGCAAATGAGTTCGACGGCAACAAAATTATAACAGTCTGTGAGCCAGCCGGATATCTACGCTTTGCATACTGCATCCGAAATAGATTACGGGCGCACCATTTACTCAAATAAGCCATTTCTATGGAACGAGCACGAGTTTGCCGAACTGCGCGCGATCCTGCATTAACTCGTGCGCGCGGCGTGCTTCGGCGAGCGGCAACGACTGATCCACGACGGCGCGCAGGAGTCCGCGTTCGACGAATTTCATAGCATCGAGTAGTTCGGATTTCGCGCCCATGAATGAGCCTAAGAAGGTGAGGTGGCGATAAAAGAGTTGGCGTATGTCTGTGCGTGCATTGTAGCCGCTTGTCGCACCGCACGTCACAAGCCGCCCGCCTGTTGCGAGCGATTTGACGGAACCCTGCCAAGTCTCCGCGCCCGTGTGCTCGAAGACCACATCAACGCCACGTCCGTTCGTTAGCGCGCGTACTTCTTTGACCCAATCCGTGCGCGTGTAGTTAATCGCTTCGTCTGCGCCGAGTTCGCGCGCCTTGATTAGTTTTTCATTTGATCCGGCGGTGGCGATGATACGTGCGCCGCGAAGTTTCGCAATCTGAATTCCAATCGAACCGACGCCGCTTCCCGCCGCGTGTACGAGCACGTCTTCGCCGGGCTGCACATTGGCGCGCGTGACCAGCATGTGCCACGCCGTCAAGAGCACGAGCGGCAAGGCGGCGGCTTCTTCCCATGTGAGATTTTCCGGCTTCGGAATGACGTTGACGCCGGGCGCTGTCACTAACTCTGCGTAACCGCCATCGCGCCTGTACCCCAAAATGTCATACTCCGGGCAAAGGTTATCGTGCCCACGCAAACACTCACGGCAGTGGCCGCAGGAAACGCCCGGCTGCAACATCACTTCATCGCCCGCGCGCACCCACGTCACAAGTTCGCCTGCCTCGCGCACGACGCCCGCAATGTCGTTGCCGAGTATGTGCGGCAGCGAAATGTGAATACCGGGCAAACCCGCACGCGTCCATACGTCAAGATGATTCAAGGCGCAAGCGCGCACTTCTACCAGCACTTCATTCGCTTTGTGGCGCGGATCGGGAGCGTCCGTGTAACGCAGCACTTCCGTCCCGCCGTGTTCGTTGAAAACGACAGCTTTCATAACTTACTCGACAGAGCTTTTGGATGCTTCGAGAATTATTTGAAGCTGATTGAAGTTTTCCTCTAGACGATCCAGCGTCGCCAAAGCTTCCGGCACGGCAAAGGCGTCCCTGTGCTGCTCTAACTGTACGCATAAGTTCGCCAACTGCATTGCGCAGACGTTGAGGCAGCTTCCCTTCAAACCATGCGCCTCACGAGCGACCGCCGTCACATTCTCTTCTTCAATGAATTGCCGCATACGCTTCAAGTGTTGTTGCATATCGGAGACAAACAGATCAATCAGTTCGCCCGCTAAGTCGTCGCCGAAGTCCTTCCGAAATTCGTGTATTCTTTGAAGCACGCTCGCTTCATCCGAACCGGCAACAAAAGCTTTAAGCGCATCCTTATCAATGGAAAGATTACTTATTGAAGCTTCGGAGTGTGTCACCCAGCGCTTGATGACGCGGGACAACTCTTCGTCTCTGATGGGTTTCGTAATGTAGTCGTTCATGCCTGCGGCGAGACATTTTTCGCGCTCGCCCGGCATGGCGTTGGCCGTCACCGCGATGATGGGAAGCGACTGCAGAGCGTCGCGGCGACGAATCTCAGCCGTCGCTTCAAAGCCATCCATTTCAGACATCTGGCAATCCATCAACACAATTGCGTACTCTGTGCGCGACAAAGCATCAAGTGCCTCGACGCCATTCGAGACGACATCCGCGCGATAACCCAGCTTCTCTATTTTTCGTTGCGCCACTTTCTGGTTCAGTTGATTGTCTTCGACAATCAACACACGCTGGCGCATGGCGGTTCCGGCTTCTTCAAGCGTATGGCGTGTCAGGAAATTCGCTTGCCGCGCAGGGTTCGCCGTTGATGCGGTATCGAAAGATTCATCCATTACCATCGCGAGGCAATCGAAGAGTTGTGATTGGCGCACGGGCTTCGTGAGATATGCTGAGATGCCTGCTTCGCGCGCTGCTTGCCCATCGCCGCGTTGCATAAAGGAAGGCATTAGCACAAGGCGCACGGCGGCGAGGCGCGTATCCGCTTTGATGTGGCGCGCTAACTCGAATCCGTCCAGACCCGGCATCTGCAAATCGAGAATCGCCACGGCGTAAGGTTCAGCACGCTCAGCGGCGACGAGTAACAATTCAAGGGAGCGCTCGCCGTTGTCCGCCTCTGTTGGTTTCATGTTCCATGCTTCCATTTGGCGACACAAAAGCTTGCGATTCGTTTCGTTGTCGTCAACCACCAGCACGCGCAATCCTTCGAGCACTGTTTGCTTCGCCCCCCCCAACGTCGGCGCGCCTTTGCTTACGGCATCCGGCTGCAGTCCAAAGCGCGCTGTAAACCAGAAGGTAGAGCCTTTGCCCGGCTCGCTTTCGACGCCGATCTCGCCGTTCATCAATTCGACGAGTTGCCTTGAGATGGCGAGGCCGAGACCCGTGCCGCCATAACGCCGCGTCGTCGAACCATCGGCTTGCGTGAACGCCTGAAAAAGATTTTGCTGCGCTTCTTCGGAGACGCCTATGCCCGTATCTGTGACGGCGAAGCGCAGCGTCACATGCGCGTCTGTTTTATCTACTTCAGTGATATGCAGGGCGGCCTCGCCGTGCTCCGTAAACTTGATGGCGTTGCCGCCGAGATTAAGCAGCACTTGCCGCAGTCTGCCCGGATCGCCGCGCAGAGCCGTCGGCACGTTCGGTTCGATAAAGGAAGTTAGTTCGATGCCTTTGGCGTGCGCGCGCTCGGCGAGTAAGCCGACGATACTTTCGACGACGTATTGCAAATCGAAGTTGAGCTTTTCAAAGCGCAATTTTCCGGCTTCGATTTTCGAGAAATCCAGAATGTCATCAATGATCGTTAAAAGCAGCGCGGCGCTTGATCGCACAGCCTCAGCGTATTCCAATTGCTCTTCAGTCAAATCAGTGTCGAGCAGCAAATCCGTCATGCCGATCACACCATTCATCGGCGTGCGAACTTCATGGCTCATGTTGGCTAAGAATTCTGACTTCAGTCGCGCCGATTCAAGCGCCGCATCGCGCGCCGACGCCAACTCCAACTCCATCCGCTTGCGCTCGATGGCGTAACGAATCGAACGCTTTAAGAGCGGCGCAGTGATTTGCCCTTTAACCAGATAATCCGCCGCGCCCGCTTTGCTCGCGGCGATGTCCGTTTCTCTATCGTCAAGGCCGGTTAGTAGAATCATCGGCGCGCAGTTGCTTGCTCTCTCTCGCAGTAAGTCCAGCCCGTTGTGTTCCCCTAAACGGTAATCAATAAGATAAACATCGTGGCGGCACTCTGCGATGGCGCGCAGGCCTTCGGCGTAAGTTGCAACGTGCTCGACTTCGCATTCAACGCCTTCGTATTCTTTGAGCATCCGGCGAGTCAGCAAAGAATCGTTTTCGTCGTCGTCAACCAACAACACTTTTAAGGGAAGATCATTCATCCGGCTTACTTGATTCTACTAGATCGCTCTGTTGCACATTGCGGCGAGCAGATCAAACGCTGTTCACTTCTTCAGTCTCTTATCAATTTGCGGTTGCACGATGGTGCCGTAACAATCAGGGCAGATACTATGACTGAACAGCGCTTCGGAGTGTTCCATAACGTAGTGTTCGATCTGCTGCCAGTAGTTTTGATCGTCGCGAATCTTTTTGCAGTAGGAGCAGATGGGCAGCATTCCCTGCAGTTGTTTAATGTTGGCGAGCGCTTCTTCAAGCTCTGCGACGCGCGCAGTGAGATTGCGCTGAAGTTCGACAATGCGTATGCCTGCCTGCAAACGCGCGCGCAATTCTGCACGGTCAAAAGGCTTTGTCAGGTAATCGTCGGCTCCCGCTTCGAGTCCGGCCACAATATCTTCCGTGCTGCTTTTCGCCGTTAGCAAAATAATGTAAACGTGCTTTACAGAGGTATCATGGACGGCGCGCAGTTTGCGGCAAATCTCTGTGCCGTCCATGCCGGGCATCATCCAATCTAAAATCAATAACGAGGGCGCGTCCGGTTTCTGCAACTCCATCCACGCTTCGCTGCCGTCGTGTGCGATGACTATTTCGTGTCCCCATTTACCGAGCGTGACTTCAAGCACACGGCGCGAGAACGAATCGTCTTCGGCGATTAATACTCTCAAACGCTCTCCTTACTCTTTACATATTCTTGACATAGACGCTTCACCAAAAGCTTTCATGCCCGTCGGCGGCCGAGCATGTCGAAGCCAACCGCCGCGACGAGAATCGCGCCCTTGACGATGTCCTGTGTAAAGTCCGGCACGTTTTTGAGCGACATGCCGTTATCCAGACTCGCCATAAACAGTGCGCCGAGACACGCGCCGAAAATCGTACCACGCCCGCCCATCAAACTCGCGCCGCCGATTACGCACGCCGCAATCGCATCGAGTTCGAGCAGCACGCCCGCATCCGGCGATGCGCTGCCGACACGCGACGTATAAACCATTCCGGCCACGCCTGCTAACGCGCCGATCAAACAAAAGACAGCCAGCAGATGACGCCGCAAACCAATCCCCGAAAGCCTCGCCGCATCCGGGTTGCCGCCAATCGCATACAGATAACGACCGAACGTCGTATGCTGCGTCAGAAACGCTCCCATCAAAGCGACTGCGAGCAACACGATGACAGGCACAGGCACGCCCGCATAAGCATTAAGCGCGACGATGAAACCGACAACAAGCGCCGACGGAATAACAATCCGAGCAATCGTGCCGAGCGCATTCGGCGCAGCGAGACCGAGACGTGCGCGCGCCCTGCTCCGGCTAATCGCGAACCAAGCAATCGCCGCGACCGCCAACGCCGCCAGCGCGTAGCCCGTCATCGGCGACACATAACTTTGCCCGAGCACCTTGAAAGAAGGCAAGCCCGCCGGAATCGTATTGCCCTTCGTAATGCCTTTGACGACGCCGCGCCACGCCAAGAGTCCGCCGAGCGTCACGATGAACGAAGGAATATTCGCGTAGGCGACGAGCGTGCCGTGCAGCGCTCCGACCGCGATGCCGACCGCGATGCTCGCGGCAAGCGAAGGCGCGACGCCCCAACCTAACCACGTCATCGCAATCGCCGCGATGCTTCCCGTCAAACCGGCGAGAGACCCGACAGACAAATCAATCTGCCCTGTCAGAATCACCATCAACATGCCGACCGCAAGCACGCCCGTGACAGCCGTCTGCCGTATCAGATTAGAAAAATTACGCGACTCCAGAAATATGCCGTCCGTCGCGTAAGCGAAGATCGCCCAGATAACAACGAGCGCCAGCACCATCGTGTACGCTCGCAAGGCCGTCGTTGGAAACTTGAGGCCACCGAGCATCGTTTGCGGCGGCGCGACATCCGCATTCGTCGGCGGACGCGGAGTAACAGGTTCAGTAATCGGATGGCTCATACATGACCTCGTTTGGATTGATGAAAGTTCAAAAGGAGACGATTGTTAGGAGCCGCCTTTTGAAGAAAGCGCATCGCATTGAGATTTACATCCTTTCGCCCGAAGCCTCTCAAGAATCGCTGGATCGTTACCCGCGTAACGGAGCGCTTCGACACATGACACCCAGACAGCTTCAATAGCGTGTTCTAATTCTTCCGGCGTTTCAGGCTGGCGCTTGAAATAACATCCGGTCTCTTCATCGTGACCCATCAACTCCGGCGCTTCGTGTTGAGGAGCGGTGCAAATGAGGCATGTATCTTTCTCAACGTAAAAATCGCCTTCTGCATTCAAAGGTGTTCGTTCGCGTTGCTTCCTTTTAGGTTCGTTGCTCATACTTCTTATTACCTTGGAGACACCTAACGCCGAATTGACGCGGGCGGAAAATAACGCCGATTAGCGTGAGCCTCGCATGATAAAAGTACGTGAACCGCCTCGCGTTCAATGACTTGTTCGGTGCGTTTTGATTTTTGACACAGTTAGACCGTTTGCTGTTCAATTGCTGAATTGCCGCAACTTGAACAAAACTTGTCCCCAACTTTAGTGTAACCATTGCATTGCGAACATTTCTTTCCCGTCACATTGCCACAACTCGCACAAAATAAAGCTGATGATTGCAAGTCGCTCCCACATTTAACACACTGACCTTTACTTAAACGGCTCATCATAACTCGTTGCGGGCTAAAGAATTTCCGCTGCAAAAAGTAGAGCGCTCCAATGAAAACTCCTGCTCCGACAAAACCCGCAAAAACTTCCGGCAGACAATCAAACACGAAGACCGCAATTGTGCTAATGAGAAGCAGGACGCCATACCATAAAAAGGCTCGGCTAACTGTATAACCAAATCTGCCGCTTCCTAACGTAAAAGCAGTTGTCAATGCTAATGACGCAAACGACATAGAAGAGGCAATACCGTAAAGAATTATTCGTCTATTGGTAAAAGCGTTTTGCTGCACCCAATCTCGAAGCCACTCATCGGCAGCTAGATGACCAAGTTCCCAAGTTGCAAGTAACAAGCAACCAATCACGCCAACAATAAGTGCCGCTTCCAACTTTGATATATGAGTTTCATCTATCTGTGTAGACATATGTAGCTCCATTTTGTCACAACAAGTAAGCACCGAACGCTGCTTCGACAACACAGGCACCGCATCGTTCAAGAGAGCCGTTCCACTCTACACCGCTCGTTAGGCATGGCCGGTGGCGCAGGCCATGACAACTTCGGGCGTGGCTTCGGCGCGTGTGAACTCGCCTGTCAAACGGCCTTCGTGCATTACTAGCACGCGATCCGAAAGCCCCAACACTTCCGGCAACTCCGAAGAAACGAGCACGATGGCTAAACCTTCGCGGGCGAGTTTATTGATCTCACGATAAATCTCCTGCTTCGCGCCGATGTCTATGCCGCGCGTCGGTTCGTCCAGAAAAAGCACGCGCGGTTTCGTCAAAAGCCATTTCGCCAGCACGACCTTTTGCTGGTTGCCGCCGGAAAGCGTGCCCGCGATGGTCAAGACGCTCCCCGCTTTGATACGCAGATCACTCACCGCACGCGCCCCCGCTGCCGCTTCCGCTTCCCTGTTGGTCACAAAGCGTCCTGACAAACTTTTAAGCCCGGCAAGCGTCATGTTATTCAGAATCGTTTGATCCAGCACAAGGCCGAATCGTTTGCGATCTTCCGTCACAAAGCCTATACCGTAACGTATCGCATCCGCCGGACTCTGGATGCGTGCGCGCTTGCCATCAACGTAAACTCCGCCCGCCGTGCGCCCCGCGTGCGCGCCGAAAATTCCCATCAACAGATCGCTACGGCCTGCGCCCATCAGCCCCGCGATCCCTAACACTTCACCGCGCCGCACACTGAAACTCGCGCCGTTGACCAGAAACTTACCCGGCACGTTCGGGTCTTCAATCTTCAAGTCGCGTACTTCAAAAACTGTTTCGCCCGGCGCATGTTCGGATTTTGGAAATACGTCGCCGACTTCGCGCCCGACCATGCGCGCAATCACACTTTTTTCGTCCAACTCGCTTGTTCGATCCGTGCCGACGGTGCGCCCATCACGTAGCACTGTGATGCGGTCACTCAAACGAAACACTTCGTCGAGTTTATGCGAAATGTAAACCATGCCGACGCCCCGCGCGCGAAGTTCGTTCAGGATGCGCGCAAGCGTTTCGACTTCCGTATCCGTCAAAGCAGCAGTCGGCTCATCCAGCACAAGTATGCGCGCATTTTGCGACAGGGCTTTGGCGATTTCGACGAGTTGCTGCTGGCCTATGCCCAAGTTGCCGACGGGCGTGTGCGGATCAAGCGAAAGCTTCAATTCTTTGAGAAGCTCTGCGGCGCGCCCGTAAAGCTCATGCCAGCGTATGACGCCGAAGCGACGCGGCTCACGGCCTAAAAAGATATTCTCGCCGACGGTCATTTCCTTCACGAGCGAGAGTTCCTGAAAGATGATTGCGATGCCCGCATTTTCGGCGTCACGAATTTTCGCAAAGCGTCGCAGTTCTCCGCCGAGACGAATCTCACCGCCGTAATCTGGATACGGATACACGCCGCCGAGAACTTTCATTAGCGTTGATTTGCCCGCGCCATTTTCGCCGACGAGCGCGTGGATTTCTCCCGCGCGCAAATCAAACGTCACGCCGTCGAGCGCACGCACGCCCGGAAAAGTTTTCGTAATCTCGCGCATCTCCAACAGCGGCGCATTCGTGTTTGTCATTTCCATAGTGTTCAGACGAAATTGAAAGAATCAAAACAATTAGAAATTCGCCGGATCAGAACACCAGCGCACCCGTAAAGAATGGGTTCAATCCATCAGATGATAAAAGACTCGATGCTAGGCTAAATATACGGCTTTGCTAGCGCGCTAAGCGACGCCACACGCCCGCTTCACCTTCGCGCCGAATCAGCCCGGCGACCTCACGATAAGCCGTAGCATACAACGCGCGCATCTCCTGCGGCGATGCGGCACGCTGCGTCAATCTTTTCTCAAGCTCGTCAAGCGATAATTCCGGCGCGCCCGCGTTGCGCCGGACGCTTCTGCCCTCACCCGCAAAGTGCATTGCGAGACCTTCGCCAAGCCAGCGCGGAGAACGCCCATGACCAAGCACATCGATAACCGCGTGCGCATATTCGTGCCGCAAGGTTGCCACAAGTAGGCCGCGTTTGCGCAAAGTTTCAAGCGGCTGCACCTCAACGCGTGCGGAGCGGCGCGTTGCCGCTGCAACCCACACGGGCTGCCCCGTCGCCGCAACGAAATCACTTGTCGTTTCATGCACAAACAATTCAAGCTTCGGCATTTCGCGTGCATTAACCGACGCAAGCCTGAGACGGTTGGATAAATCCATGCGCGCCGTTTCAAGTATGCGCAATGCTTCCTCAACATCGCGCCGCTCCGCACGCGGCGGATAACTCACGCGAAAGTTCTCACCCGCCAAAACAAGGCGTGGCGAAGAAATATTATAACGCTCGAACGCACTTGCATAATTCTCTGGCGAGAGCGAACGCAACGGTATCGCATCGCTCGTTGCATCGGCAATGAAAGCAGCGTGTTGAAACCTTGATCCCTGAAAATTGCTCGCCATCGTGTTGTCCGATGATCCAAAGACACGTGCGGGGACAACCCTCGCCCCCACATTTATCTTTTTCGTTTCGACATCGTTGACGCGCGTGCTCGGAAAATATTGATTCAGGATTTGGCGATACGAAGCGCCGCGCAGAGCCATCCTATGCGCGCCCGCTTGACAAAGGCCGAGACCGTGACCGAAACCGCTGCCGCGAAAAACGAAATCATCTCCGGCTCGCGCAACTTCAAAACGTGAACTCTTCAATTTATCCCAGCCGAGTGTGCGCCCGACGATAATCTTGAAATCCCATCCGCGCAAAGTGCGGCGGCGCTCTCCTTCAAGCGCAATTGTTTCTGCGCGCCCGGTCGTATCACGCTTCACAACGCGCACATCATTGAGACGTGCGCCCACATCGCTACGCGCATCAACGCGCAGTGCTTTGATTAACTGCGTGCGCGAAATCACGTTCGTCCACTTGCTTTCGGGTTCGCTCGCGCAAGACTCATCCGGCACGCCGCGCAAATACACTGGAGCGAAAGCCTTGCCCCACAATGTACTGATGTTCGCCGTCATCCCGCCGCACGACGCACTGAAATAAGCGTCGGCGAGACGTCCCGCTTCGTCAAGCAAAACCTCGCCAGTCGTTTCTTTGATCGCTCGATGCAACAGTGCATAAAAATTCGGGCGCGTCGTTTCATCCATCACGTGTATATAACGTTGGCAGTGCGTGTTGTTACAAAGATCATAGCCGTCGCGCACATGGCGATTCGTGTTCTTCAGCGCGTAGGTACGGCTTACCACTGCCTGTGCCTTTAATGCTTCGAGATTATTCTCGACGCTTGATTCCGCCGCCAGCACGCCGAAGACATAATCATCAAGCGGTAAAGTTCGCGTCGTTTCTTCGCGCAGTTGGCGAACGCGCACCGCAGACGAATTTGCAGGTGAGTGCGGTGTGTATGCAGAAGAGGCATCCTGCCTGCTGGTCAACGCTTTTGCTTCTTCATCGCTTGACGATTGCGCGGCGGCGTTTGTCGTTCGGGCGCGCGCGTATGCCGCGAAGATATTTCTGGCAAGACCCGCGCACTCGGCTCCGTGCGTGTGCTTGAGAAACACGAGGACGGCAAGTCGCATGGATGTCGGAGACAAATTTCCAAGCGAACTTTTTTCTGCGCTTTCTGCCTCTTGACGATCAGCATTGTGACGATCAGCCGCAAGGCCGATGAACCAACCGTGCGTGCGAAAATCTTCGCGCGGCAGCGAAGTTCCGGTCTTCCCGAAAACGAGTTGCGGCAGCGAATTTAACCCGGACTGCGCCGCCGTGCCGTAAGCAACAGCGCCGCGCAATCCTTCGAGTAGCAGCGCGCGATCTGCCGGTGCAATCTCCAACGCGGCGCGTTCCTGCTTGATAAAATTTTGCGAAGCAGCGCGTTGTGGAACATATAAATGCCCGCCATTAAAGAGCGCCGTGTAAGCTGTGATTAACTGCGCGGGCGTGACGAGAACTCCATCGCCAAAGCCTAAAGCATACGGCACGCGCCATTCATTGCGCGGCAGAACGCCGACAGCTTCGCGCTCATCGTCCGAGCCTGTGCGCGCGCCGAAACCGAACTTGTCGAGTGTCTGGCTGAACTGCTCTGCGTTTAATCTTTCGCCGAGTTTTGAAAAATAGTAATTGCAGGAATAAGCGAGCGCGTGTGCGGGATCAAACGGCGGCTTGAGTTTCAAATGAGAGCAACGTGTCGCAAAGTCGTCGCGCCTGTAAACGGTGCGGCAGAGCACACGCGAATCGTTGTCAATCAATCCGGCGCGCAACGCCGCGAGAGTCGTAAACGGCTTAATCGCAGAACCCGGCGGCATCGCTTCTTCAAAAGCCACACGCGCGTTGACAATGGCACGCACGCGTCCCGTCTGCGGATCAAGCACGATGACGCTTCCGTCGCGCGTGCCGAGCGCCGCCGTCGCCGCCGTCTGCAACGCCGCGTCCACGTCTTCATCGCTTGCCTCGCGCGCAAAGGTTTGTGCCGGGTCAAACGCCTCGCGTGACGCGGAACATGAAGATGAGATCAACACACATAAGCAGACCAACGCGAAGCATGAACGGCGCCATGAACAACGCGCCGAACCTGCGCGGCGCAGAATCACCTTGCTTATTTTTATGGCTGAACTTCTACACAGCAAGCGGCGTCTCCGTGTTTTCTGCATCAACGGTTGCTGTATCGCCGTGGTTTGTTTTAGCGAGCGCGCCGACGGTGACGAGCCAACCCCAGAGCGTAAAGATGAACGCCAGCGCGAGCCGCAATCCGAACAGCAACAGTTCTGCCCATGCGCTGCGGACAGGTGTGCGTGTGAAAATTAAAAAGAACGGCATCAAGCCGAAAAGAATCAGCCCAACGGCGTAAATCAAAATTGATTGTGCAGAGAACGCGTGCGCGAGAATTGACAGCGCCTGTTTCAAAGTTTGAACGAATCCAAGGCGCGCCGCCGCCAGCCACAAATGAATCGCAGCGAGCGGCAACAAGACGCCCAGCAGCAACAGGCGCAACGAAGAAATGAAAACATCCGGCCAGCGCAAAGTTTGTTGCGGCGGGTGCGCAGCCGACGGATGCGATAAAGGAATAAGCGCCGGACGCGTGGCTTCTGTCTCCGCAACGGGAAACTGTGCCTGCAATTTATTGAGCAGGTAAACGAACAATAGGGCAAGCAGTATGAGCGGCACGCCGATCAAAAATATTTTCCAGAGCGCCTTTATAGCTTGAAGAAACAGAGCCGCCGGGCGCGCTTCGTTTTTTCCGTACCGGACAACGCTCGCCGATTGAATCAGAAAAAACAGCACGGGCGCGCAAATGGCGAGAAGCGCTGTCAAACCAAGTTGCCAAGCGCTCGCTTCCTTTGTCGAAACGAAAAGATAAAGCACGGCAAGCAGCGCGGCGTAGAGCGCATTGAAGAGGCCGAGGACGTGCCACTCAAGTACAAGTTCGCGCGCCGTCGTGCCGATAGCAAGCAATGAACTTTTAATCATATTCCGCTCCTTTTAACTCGCGCTCTCTTGCTAATTTCTGATAACTGAAAACCCAAAACTGAAAACTGCTTACTTGTTATCGAGAATCGTCAGCGCGCCGCTCGCCGCGTTTGCCTGAACTTCCGGTTGATACATTTGTTCGACGCGCGCCGGAGCGATGCGAAATTGTCCGGGCACTTCAACACGCATCGCGTATTGATACGTCGCTTTGCCGCTAAAGTAATTCAAAAAGAAGACGGCCTTTTGATCGCGGAACTCTCGCGCGCTGTACCAATCACTCCAGTCGTGCTCGTTGTAATTGAGGTCAATGCCGCTCACCGCTTCTACTTGTTCGCAGCCCGCAGGGATCGGGTCTTCGATCATCAAATAGCGCGCCGGTTCGCCTTCGACGCGAAGGCGAGACACGATTAGATCGCCGGAATGAACATCGCCCGCGAGCGGTTCAAGCTTCCAAGCAGGTTGTCCCTTTTCGTTTTCCAAGACGCGCAGACGCAAATATTCTCGCGTTAATTTCAACTGCGGCGAGCTTTGCGCGGCTGTTTGTTCGTCGTTTGTGTAATGCACAACGGTCGTCGAAACGTAGAGCATTCCGCGCCCACGCTTGACGACGCGCACTTCGGACGTGTTACCGACTTCCGTGCCCTTGCGCCCGATGACGAAGGTTTGCGCTGAAGCGGCATCTGCGCTTGTCATCTGGCGCGAGAGGACTTGCTCGCCGTTCAAGTAAACTTCCATAGTGTAATCAGGTGATAGCTCCTGACTGACTTTCAGATAATCCGTGAGGCCGAAAATCGCAAACGCCGTTTCCTTTGTCGAGAGCCAATAAGCGCCGTACTTGCGGCTCATCACAAGCCAGCGCGCGGCCTTTGGAAGCAGTGCGCTCTGCGGCATGATGCGCGCGAGAGCTTTGACGGAAAGCGCGGTTGCTTCCACATCATTTGTTTCCGTTGCGTCGTGTATAGTTTTGTGCCGCGAAGACCAACGCGCTTCCGCATCGTTTGAGATAACGGAACGTTCGATTTCGCCCGCGACAATTTGCGCGCGTTTCGTATCGCCGCGCTCTCTTAATGCCAGCGCCAACAGCGCGCGCCCGTAAGGTTGCAGATTGTTGCGACTATTAAAGAGGTCGTTGACGAGCCGCGCGTCCGTGCCGCCGCTTTCATTCAAAGCATAAATCATGTACGCGCGTGATTCCGCGTCTATAGAGGTGTTGTCGTCGAGCTTGCCCGCATCCAACATCGCTTTTAATTTGTCGCGCCCGCGTGAGAGACGCGTGTCGTCTATTTCATAACCGGCGCGTTTAGCGAGCCAGAGGCCGTCAACCACATAGGCAGACATAAAGGCATCGGTCGGATCGTCTTTCCACCAACCCCAGCCGCCGTCTTCGTGCTGGTAATTATAAAGACGCTTTAAGCCCTTCTGGACTTTGCGCGCGATGTCGTTCGTCGCTTTAATGTTTGCGGTCGGAACATCTTTGAGAGTTTGCGCGACGATCACAGTCGGTAAAAACTGCGACATCGTTTGCTCCGTGCAGCCGTATGGATAAGCCGTCAAATAATCGAGCGCGCCGAAGAGCATTGCGGCGATGGACGGCGAAGTTTCGATGCGAAGTGAACGCGCGCCTGCTTCGGCGTTGTTTGGCAATCTGAAGGTGACGGTTTGATCCGCGTTTTCTTCCGAGATAGCGAGCGTATGCCCGCGCGTTTGTTTGAGACCGCGCGGCGCAATCGGAATGCTTGTTTCGAGCGCGTCGGATTCGGTGTCGGTCAAAGCTTTGGCGAGAATTTTTAGTTCGCCCGTCGCAGGCGCAGCGACGCGCCAGTTGACGCGATATTCGCCGTTCTTTGGAATCGTGACGGTTTGGCGCGCAGGGTCTTGAAGTTGCCCGCCGGAAACGTCAATTGAAATTTGCGTCGGCTTGTCTGCTTTCAAATAATTGTGAACGATGCCGGAAAGCACAACGGTGTCGCCCTGTGTGAGAAAGCGCGGGCTGGCGATTCTGATGATGACATCTTTGCGGGCAACAATTTTTTGCGTAGTTGTGCCGACGCGCGTATCTGCGGTTATCGCGCGTGAGGTCGCGCGCCACGTCGTCAGGTTGTCGGGCAGTTGAACCTTAACGTTCGCTTTGCCGTCCGCGCCGGTCGTAACGTTCGGTTGCCAGAAAGCGGTATCTTTGAAAATCTTGCGCACAACAGGCTCAACCATCGAATTGTCGTTTTTGAAATCGGCGAGCTGGTAAGCGCGTTTGTTTTGCGCAAGCTTGACGATCTTTTTTCCGGCATAGCCGGTGAAAATATAAGAGAAGGAGGAACTCGTTTGCACTGCGTTGTAGCGCTGCCCGTAAAACTCGCGCCGTATGTCGCCGATTGATTCTGGTTGAATACTGTAAATGGATTCGTCAACGACGCCGAAGCTGATCTCCGCGTTGGCGGCGGGCGTGTTGTCCATGTTGCGCGCGAAGATTGTGTAGGAAGCAGTTTCGCGCGGCTTGTACTCTTTTTTGTTCGGAATGATTTGCAGATTCAAAAGCTTGTCGCGCGCGGGCACAACTAACAATTGATCCTGTGTGTACATTTCGCCTTTCTGAACGTAAGTGACATTCAGGTAAACGTTCGGCGCATAGCGCGCTTCGATGGGCAGGTCAATCATCACGGCGCGACTTGCCGCGTCAATCTGGCGCACAGTCAGCACGCTCATCAATTCGGTTGTGACGAGCAGATGCGCTTTGTCGTTTGGAAGCAGCGCAAGAATGTGCGCGGTGTCGCCCACGCGGTAAGATTTTTTGTCGGGCACGAGTTTGATTGCGCCCGCGTCTTCGTAAGAAAAATCAGAGAACTGATTTTTGGGATCGGCCACCCAGATCGAACCGCCTTCGGAAACGATTGACTGATTATTTTCAACAATCGTTGTTTTGATGTGGACGCTGCCGCTGATCGGAACAACGTAATCAATCGCGGATTTGCCAAGCGCGTTTGTGTCAACCGAAACGTTCGAGAGTTCGCGTTCATGCAGTTCATAGTCTGGATATTCGTCGCCGCTTTCGGTCTTCTTAATCACCTTATCCCAGCGTCTTTCAAAGAACGTGAGCTTGACTTTGGTCTGAACGGGACGGCCTTCATGATCGTTCGCATGGACGAGAATCCGCGCCGTGTCACCCTGATAATAAACGTTGCGCTCGGGCTGGGCGTAAGCGACTGTGTTGGCGCGGATACCTGTGAAACTCGCGCTGCCTTCCATCGTGCGGCGCGACGGATCGGTGACCTGCGCTTCGAGACGATATGTATAATCCCATGTGTCTGCGGCGTCAGGCGGCGGCACTACGAAATCTATGTCGAGGCGGCCATTGGCGTCGAGTTTTCCTTCGCCTTCCTGCACCATGTCGCTGCCGTAATAATAATGGCTGCTGCCGCTTCCAATATCTTTATCTTCAGCAGATGAATCGACGCCGAAATCATTGGACGCATCTTCGCCATCTTCTGAATCGCCGCCCCACCAAGAATAAGCGCGCGCGCGATAGATGTAATACTTCACGTCTGCGCGTGCGACGGGCGCGCCGAAAAAGTAGCGCGCGGAGACGTTGAACTTCGCGTGCTCTCCGACGTTCGCGTACTTCTGCGCGATTGTGACGCTCGCTTTGAATTCGGGCTTTTTGTATTCCTGTACGTCAAAGCTGCCGCTCGCTTTGTCTTCGCCGAGTTCAGCCGTGATGTTGTAAGTGCCGAGCGGCGCTTCGTCTGCGACTTCCACTTCGCCGCTAAACGTTCCGCGCGATGAAAGCGTCAATGATCGTTCGAGTATGCGTGCGCCGTTCGGGTCTTCAATGGAGACTGCGATCTGATTTCCGGCGGGTAGCTTGTAACCGTTTTCAGTCAAGCGGCGCAGGATGCCTTTGAAATAAATTTTCTGCGCCGGACGGTATACTGGGCGATCCGTGTAGATGTAACTCTTGAGATCGGCATTGCCGCCCGCATCTTCTTCGCTGCCGTCTCCGCCGAAGTAAAAGGAATCCAGATCGGAGACGGCGAAGTTGTCGCGCTCGCTTGCCGTCACAAGGTAAGTATTTTGCGCGGGCGTTGCGCTTTCTGATTCGCCTGATTCATCTTCGTCGTCGGCGTTGGCATTCGCTTCCTCTGCGTCGCTTTGTACATGACGCGGTTTATCGATTTTCGTTTGGAGAATGCCTTGATTGTTCGTTGCGCCGCGCTTGATCGTGTCGTGGCCTTTGATGATTTCAATCTGCGCGTTTTCACGCGGCGCGCCCGTTTTGCGGTCAACGGCGTAGACTAAAAGTTGCCCGTCGCTCGTCGTCTTTTGTACCAACGTCAAATCCGTGACCATCGCAATGCAGTACGCGCGCAAGCCTCCATTGATAGCTTCGATGAGATAAACGCCCGGCTCGCGCCTTCCGAGAGAGATCATGCGGCGGTCATATTCATCTTCCATCGGTGACAATTTTTCGCGCCAGCTACTGACGAGTTGATCCGGGTTAAGTAGCGGCACGCGCGCGTAATCCGCGACGTTGAGTGGCACGCGATTGCTTTCATCATCGTCCGCGTCCGCACGGAATTTGCGATTAAAGCTTTTGCGCGCGTCGTGTTGAAGTTGCGCGCGAACATAGCCGCGTATCGCTTTATAAATTGAGTTTTTGAACCCGCGTAGTTTTTCGAGAAACGTCGGCGCGCGTTTGTATTTTTCGCTGATTTGTTCCGCTTCATCTTCGCCGACTTGATGCGGGTTATCCAAGCCTTTGAAAAATTCGACCGGGTTGCGAACTTTGTAGACGCGAAATTCTAATTGATCTATGCCGTGATAATTGAGCGAGAGCCGTGCGCGGTCTGTCGTGGCGTAGGTATGATTAGTTAAAAGCGAAAAGAACGGCTTGCTGTTTTCATCGGGCGCTCTCGTATAAGAGGAATATTCGGGCAGCGTGTCGGGCGCAGTCTGCGCGGCGAAACTATTTTGCTGGCGCACGCGCTGGAACGAGAAGGCAAACACGAGCGCGATGACCGCGAGGTAACAGGCGAGGGTTGTGAAAAGTTTTCGACGGGTCATAAGTTGAACCTCACAGGCCGCGAAGCACGCGATGCGTTTCACTGAAGAATTTTCAAGCGATAAAAACCTAAAAAGTTGCGGTTGGTCATCACGGGACGCCAGCGCTTGTCTGGGTGTTCGTCAAGCACTTGGAGCCGCACTTTTTTGATCGTGCCGGAATCCGTAGGCGACGTGCCGGTATGGTAAACAACCCAGTCGTTAGCGCCGTTGGTTGCGTCATCTTCACCGGACAAATGGGCTTTGCCGAGAAAGATCATCACGTGATACGGAAATTTCTGTGCCCACGGTTGATAAAAGAAAAGCAGATCGCCGGGTTCGGCTTCGCGGCGGTCACGGTTGACGAACGTGGAGTTGAAATCTTTGAGCGTGCGTGCGTCTGCGAATTCGGAGAACGTGCCGTCGATCAAATCCATTTCTTTGAAGACGCCGGACTTTGCGCGGAAGAGTTTTTCGCCGAGCGGATTGCGCTCAAGCGTGTAAGCGCGAACGTCCGGCGCGAAAGGTTCATAGGCTGCGTCCATTTTGTGAAACCACAGCCGATTATGCTCGCGCAGCGCTTCACGCCAAGCAAAGCGCACGAGGCCAGCGCAATCGCGTTGCAAAGGCTTCCATGCGTCGCTCTGGTGATAAAACTGTAGTTCGGCGATGCTCGTAAACCAGCGTCGAAAGTTTTCGCGGTCATTGAAGGAACGCAGCCTGATGCAATCTGGAATACCGTTGCCTTTTGAATCATTCCAGAGGGCGGAGGCCGAAACAATTGGTTGCCGCGCGGCGTGCGCTTCGAGAGATGAACGGTTGCGGCAGGCAGAATTGAAGATGAGCGCGGCGGTAACGAGCGCCAAAGGAAACGAGATGTGAGCGATCAATCGCCTCACAAAGTTTAGCCTCACATAGTGAACAGAAAAACGCGCGGAAGTGTTTCAAAATGCGCGTTCGGTTTCCCCTTGATAATCGCCGTCGTCAGACAGAAACATTGCGGCCTGTTGTTTAATGCGCTCGACGAAACGAAAACTCGTGCGCGGTGCTAAGATATACGGTGAGCAGTGTGGACGCTAAAATAACATGAACGTCAAGCGTTGTCTCGCTTTAATTTTGAGTTGTGATACGCTCTCAATTACAAACCACAGAGGCTTTGCTTTGTACGCACGTTTGCAGTTACTTTTTTCGAGGCCGACGCCTAAAGATCAATCCGCCTGCATCTCAAACATGATATTGTATGCGCCACAATTCAAAGGAGGCGAGCAAACATGAAGCGTGAGCTTGAAGCGCTCGACCGCGCGAGCGAACTCGCCAGCGAACTTGAAATCAATCTCGCAGAGCTGGCGCAAACCTTAACCGGCGACGCGCAAACCACAGCCTTGCGTCTGCGCGACGACGCGGACAAACTCGCCGACACGCTCACGGCAATCTATCTTGAACTGGCGAAAGTCGAAGCCGCGCAAACACAGGCGCAAACAATAGAAACGGGCGCAGGTGAACAGGAAAGCGACGATCAATGATTATGCCGCGAACCAAATTGCGAAACATTCTGCGCCAAACTTTGTACGTTGCTTTTTTTACCATGCTGGCGTTACTCGTCGCATCCCGGCTTTCAACTTCATCTGCTGATATAAGCATCTCCAATCAGCCTGCTTCGGAAGGAAAGCCGATCACGCCCGCCGGATCGCTTGTGCTTGACCAGACGACGCGGCAACCGGCTGTCGGCGCGCTGCCCGTTGATTTTGTGCGCAGCCCTGACAAGAGTGCAGCGGACGGACGCGGACGTTATCTCGTCGCCGTCAACAGCGGTTTCGGTTTGCAATTTAATTCGGCGACGAATCGCGCGCAGCAATCTCTCGCCGTCATTGATCTTAACGCGCGGCCTGCGCCCGCCGTCATTCAAAACATTTATTTTCCGACGCCGCAGAGCGTCAACGTCGGCGTTTGCTTTTCGCCGCAAGCCGAACAGGACGGCGCATATACGCTTTATGCTGCGGGCGGCGTCGAGAATAAAATCTGGATGTTTCGCTTTCGCCCGGGCGCGACGCAGCCCATCACGCCCGCATCTTCGGGGCCAAACACTACGGTCGAAGCACCGTTTATAGACGTGAGCGGATTCACGAGTGCCGCGCCGTCAGAGCGTTACAACGATAACCACGCGCCCGTTTATCCGGCGGGACTCGCGATCAACGCCGACGGCAACACGCTCTACGTTGCCAACAATCTAGGCGATAGTCTCGGCATCGTCTCTAATTTGCGCGGTGAACGAAAACTCACGCGCATTGATTTGCACACGACGAACCGCGAGCAGAATATTTATCCTTACGCAGTCGTCGCGCTTCCCGCCGCGCCGAGCGTAAACTCGAACGATGCGGATACGGACGCGCAAACCGCAAAAGTTTATGTGTCCTGTTGGAACGCCGCTTCAATCGCCGTCATTGATCCGCGCCAACCCAAGCGCATAGTTCGCACCATCGCTGTCGGTAGCCATCCAACCGCAATGCTTCTCAACAAATCAGGCACGCGCCTGTACGCAGTCAATTCAAACGATGATAGCGTCTCCGCGATAGACACTGCGAGTGACCGCGAAATCGAACGCATCAACGTTCGCCTCGCCGAAAACGCGCCACTTGGCAACAGTCCCGAAAGCCTCGCCTTGAGCGCAGACGAAGCCACGCTCTACGTCGCTAACGCACACAGCAACACGGTCGCCGTCGTTGAATTAAAGGCAGAAGAAGAAAGCAAGAAACTTCAGAACCATCAACGCGAAATTTCCGCGAACAATTCAGTCGTTAGCCGTAGCCGTGTGCATGGATTTATTCCGACAGGCCAATATCCGTCGGCGCTCGCCGTCGTTAATCAAACTCTTTTTGTCGGTAACGGCAAAGGCACGGGTGTCGAAAATTCTTCCGTCGTCGTCAACAATTCAGGGCGCGCCCCGAACGTTCCCAATGATCGTTTTCCAAAAGGGCGTGGGCGCGGTGGCGGGCAGGGCGGCGAATACAGCGTAGCGATCATCACGGGCAACATCAGTCGTATTGATGAACCAAATGCCCAGACGCTCGCGCGCTACACAGAGCAAGCGATGCGCAACAACAAACTGATCGGCTCCGCGCGCACAAAGCTCTTCAACAATCAATCTCCGATCAAACACGTCATCTACATCATCAAGGAAAATCGCACATACGATCAAGTCTTTGGTGATATCGAACGCTCCGGCGATAACCAAGCGGCGGACGGCGACGCCTCGCTCGCCATCTTCGGCGCAAGTGACGCGGCACGTTCGCCAAAAGGCGCGGCGCAGAACATTACGCCGAACCACCGCTCGCTCGCCTTGCGTTTCGGCCTGCTTGACCGCTTCTTCGTCAATGCCGAAGCCAGCCCTGACGGGCACAACTGGTCAACCGCCGCCTTCTCGACAGACTACGTTGATAAAGCTTTTCGCTGGGATTACGGCGGGCGCGGGCGCGGCTATGACTACGAAGGTTTTAATCGCTTGCCGAACTTTAATCCGATGAAAGAAACGCCGCCGATTTTTAGCGCGCCCATCACGGCAGACGATCTCGCGGGCTACATGCGACGCTTCGTTCCATACCTGCACGGCGCACAGGACGTGGCTGAACCCGCAACGCTTTATTTGTGGGATGCCGCCGCCCGTGCCGGATTAACTTACCGTAATTACGGCGAATTCATCGGCACGATTTCTGCCGCAGACCTCGTTGCGATAAATAAGAATCAAGCCAAATCTTACCCGGACATATCGCCGAACGTTTCCGCAGTGCCGACCAAGAAATCGCTCGAAGATCATTACAGCGCGACGTTTCGCAATTTCGATATGAACACGCCGGACGCGATGACCGTCAATTCTTATCGCGCCGCGAAAGAAAACGCGAAGGAAGCGGGCACGCGCTCCGGCGTCGATCCTTTAATCAGCGATGCTAATTCCGACGAACGCTTGCGCGGCACATCGCGTCTCGGCGCGTGGCTCGAAGAATTTCGCGGCCTTGTTGCGGACAAAGACGCAGGGCGCGCTGATCGTCTGCCGAATCTTTCGATGCTTCGCCTCTCGAACGATCATACTGAGGGACTCGCTGCCGGAAAGCCTACGCCGCAATTCTTCGTCGCCGATAACGACTATGCGCTTGGCCGTCTCGTCGAAGCCGTCTCAAACAGTTCTTACTGGAAAGACACCGCCATCGTCGTCGTCGAAGACGATGCGCAGGACGGCCCAGACCATGTTGACGCGCATCGCTCCGTCGCGCTCATCATCTCCGCGTACAATCGTCCCGGCGCACTCGTGCATGAATATCACTCGACGGTAAGTTTGGTTCGCACGATAGAATTGCTCTTAGGCATTCAACCGATGAATCAACTCGATGCGACTGCCGCGCCGATTGATGTTTTTCAGGAACGCGCAGATTTGCGTCCATACACAGCGCAACTACCAAACGTTGCAGTGGACAATCTGCTCGCGCCGCCCGCGCGCGACCGCGAAATCGCACGTTGGATGCGGCGCACACGCGAGCAGGATTTCGCGCACCCGGACATGGCCGACGCGCGCACGTTGAATGAAATTATCTGGTTCTCCGTGCGCGGCGCGAAACAATCTATGCCGCAGGCGGCGCGCCTTCCTGCCTTTGAAGCGCTGCCGAAACCTTCTGCTGAAGAGGAAGAAGCGCGCGAAGAGAAACTCGCCGCATCACAGTCACAACGCGGGAGAAGTCGGCGGGAAGATGATTGAACAAACAAAAGCCTGCTTGAATGTTCAAGCAGGCTTTTTATCTTTAGCCTTTGACTATCGAAAATTTACAGGCGTTATGCCTTGACGAATTTCATGGCGACGCCGTTCATGCAGTAGCGCAGTCCCGTTGGCTTCGGGCCGTCGTTGAAGACATGGCCGAGATGCGCGTCACAGCGTGCGCACAACACTTCTGTGCGCGGCTCGCCGGGGATACTTTTGTCAACGTTCTCGCGCACGTTTTGTTTGGCAATCGGCGCCCAGAAACTAGGCCAACCCGTGTGCGAATCAAACTTTGTTTTGGAAACGAAGAGCGGCAGCGCGCACGATACGCATTGAAATGTGCCGCCGTCGTGAACATCGTTGAGCGGGCTTGAATACGGCGCTTCGGTTCCCTGTTGTCGTGTCACGTCATACTGTTCCGGCGTTAGAATTCGCTTCCACTCGGCGTCTGTTTTAATAACCCTTCTGAACGGAAGGTTAGTCGCCGCCCTGCCAGCGTTTGTTCTTTTAGAGTGATCCAGCGCGGCCGAAGCAAGCACTGATTTGGAAAGAACCGCAACGGCTCCCAATGTGAGGCCGGATGTTAAAAAGAAGCGCCTGTTCATAATTGCTAATCTCCAATGTAATGAATGTTCGGAATCGTTCGACTAATGTCAGATGCACGACGCGGGCGTTTGTGTTGCATCCGGCGCACCAACTAAATATCCGTTTGTTTTTAACCACCGGCGAATTTCATCAGGCAAGAAAGCGTGTGCGTTGGCCGTGAAATTGTGTCACAATTGTTTTCGCAATTCTTCTGTCACAGCATAACCGGAGCGCCGCAAATTTACGCATCACGGGCGCGACGGGTTACGTTCGGCGCAAAAATTCAAGGCACAGATTACAGATTAAGGACTCTGCTCGCTATGGGATTTTCAGCAATTGATTATGCCGTGCTGATTGTTTATCTCGTCGGCATTACGATCTTCGGCACGCTTTTTCGCGGCTCGCAACGCACCGTCAAAGATTATTTTCTCGGCGCGAAAAACACTTCGTGGATCGTCATCAGTCTGTCAATCGTGGCGACGGAAACAAGCACGCTGACGTTGATCGGCGTGCCCGCGCTAGCCTTTTCCATTTACGCGAAGCCGGAACAGGGCGGCAACTTCACTTATCTGCAAGTCGTGCTCGGCTATCTTGTGGCTCGCATCATCATTAGTCTGTTATTCATTCCAGCTTACTTTCAAGGCGATCTGTTAACGGCTTACGAACTATTAAAGCGTCGGTTCGGCGCGAAGACGAAAAACTTTGCCGCGTCGCTTTTTCTCATTATGCGCGCGCTTGCGGAAGGAGTGCGCGTCTTCGCCGCATCGCTTGTCTTGAGCGCAGTCTTGAGCACAAGTCTTCCCGGTTGGCCGCATCTGTGGCTCTGGTCAATCATCATCGTCGGCGTGCTGACGCTCGTTTACACTTTTGAAGGCGGCATCGCGGCGGTGATCTGGACAGATTTGATTCAACTCATTATCTACATCGGCGGTTCACTACTCGCCGCCTACGAGTTAATTCATCTAGTGCCCGGCGGCTGGACGCAGATTGCTGTGGACGGGCGCGCAGCAAACAAGTTCCAACTTTTTTCTTTCGCGCGCGATTTCACCGTGCCGTTTACTTTCTGGGCGGGACTGTTGGGCGGTACATTTCTGACGATGGCCTCGCACGGCACGGATCAACTTCTGGTGCAGCGCCTTCTCACGTGCCGCAACAAACGCGATAGCCAGAAGGCACTCATCTTCAGCGGCATTGTCGTGCTCTTTCAATTCACGCTTTTTCTGTTGATCGGCGTGATGCTTTTTTCTTACTACAAAGCTTTTCCATTGACGGGTACGCTTGAAAGCAACGATCAGATTTTTCCGACCTTTATCGTGCAGCGCCTGCCGCATGGCGTCGCCGGACTCGTCATTGCCGCAATCTTCGCCGCCGCGATGTCCAACTTGAGCGGCTCGCTCAACTCGCTCGCGTCAACTACCGTGCTTGATTTCTACAAACCGCTCGCGGGCAGAAATGCGACGGACGAACAGCTACTGAAACTCTCGCGCTGGATGACGGCGATGTGGGGCATTATTCTGATCTGCATTGCTATCGTCGCAAGCAATATCAAATCCGTCTTCACCGCCGGACTCACTATCGCCTCAATCGTTTACGGCCCGATGCTCGGCGCATTCCTTCTCGGCGTTTTAACGAAACGCGCAACGCAGCGCGGCGTGATGACGGGCATGGCCGCCTCGCTTATCTTCATGTTGCTCATTTGGTATTACACAACCGTCGCGTGGACTTGGTACGTGCTGATGGGCACAATCGTCTGTCTCTTCGTCGGCTATTTCGTCAGTCTCACCGGTGAGCAAACGACTGTTATTACTGAGCCGTTAACAGACGAGGCTAAAGGTTGATACACGAGTAAGCAACTTCACTCTAATGATTGACTTGAAGCAAGAACGGCTGATACTTTTCTGCATCTGCCGAAGTCTTCTCATAAGGCCGCAGCTGCTCTGCTCCGCCTGAATCGGAAGCTGTTGGCGGGCGGCGGTTCAACTTCAGTATCATCAAAATAGGAATCAATCTAAAGTGACATTCTTTCGTTCAATCATCCATACGCTCATCGCACTGCTGCTCATTGCTTGCTGGTGCAGCCCGCCTTTTGCCGCCGTATTGCTCGCAGGGGATTTTTACGACGAACCGGGCGTGCGCTTGCTTAATCAACCAATCGGCGAATACCGCGCGCGGCGGCAAAGGCTGTTGTCAGAAATCAAAGACGGCGTAGTGGTAATTCTCGGTAACGTTGAAGAAGGCGCGGGTGTTGAGGCGCGTTACCGACAAAATAACTGGATGGCTTATCTGACGGGCGTGCGGACGCCCGAAGCCGCTTTGATGCTTGTGCCGCCGGGACTGGCATCAGAGAAAGGCGCGCGCGAAATCGTTTTTATTCCGCCGCGTAATATGCGCGCCGAACGTTATACGGGCGTGCAACTCGCGCCGGACGATGAAGCCGCAAAAACTTTTGGCGTCGAACGCGTGCTGCCGACAACGATCAACAGTTCAACTGTCGGCACTGCGATGACAGGAGCGATGGCGACGACACAGGATCGTGCGGCGAGCGATAATCTTTTCTTGAAGCTAAAAGAAGCGGCGTTGCTTCCGGCTTTTAAGAACGCGCAGGGACAAAGCGGGATGAAACTCTACACGATTGCGCCGCGAAGATTGCGCGACGGCCTTGTGCGCGAGTATCAATTCGTCGAACGAGTGAAAAAAGAGTTGCCGGGTGTGGAAGTGGTTTCCGTCGCAAACGTCGTCGCAGAAATGCGCAAGGCGAAATCGTCTGCCGAACTAGCTTTGCTGCAAAAGGCAATTGACATTACGGGCGAAGCCGAACGGGATGTGGCGCGGGCACTGAAGCCGGGCATGTACGAGTATGAAGCGCAGGCGATTATTGAAGCAGCTTTCACACGACGCGGCGCGGAGCGTCCCGGCTTTCCTTCGATTATCGGCAGCGGTCTTTATTCGACGATCTTGCACTACAGCGAAAACCACAAGCGGATTAACGCGGGCGATTTGGTCGTCTGCGACATCGGCGCGGAATATTCGCTGTACACGGCGGACATCACGCGCACCTTTCCGGCTGACGGCAAATTCAACGCGCGCCAACGTGCCGTTTATCAACTCGTGCTCGACACGCAAGCCGCCGCCGCCGGTTCTTGGAAGCAGGGCATGACGCAGCTTGATCTAAATCTCTTCGCGCAGAATTTCATGCGGCAAAGCACGCTTCGCGCGAAAGATGTGGACGGGCGCGAATACACGATGGAACATTTCTTTGTTCATGGTCTCGGCCATTATCTAGGCATGGACGTGCATGATGTTGGCAATTACAGTCGCCCTTTGCAGCCCGGCGAAGTGTTCACCATCGAACCCGGAATCTACATTCAAACGGAAAAGCTCGGCGTGCGGATCGAAGATGATTACGTCATCACGCCGGAGAACACAGTGCGGAAACTTTCGTCGGCGATTCCGTCAACTCCCGATGATGTTGAGAAACTGATGGCTGAATCTGCCGCGCGACGCGTTAATCGCTAGCACATAAACTCTCATCCCGGACAATGTACACATCACAGATTAATCAACTTTGAACTCGGCCTTTAACCTCTTTTGCAAGCGGTCTATTATGCCAGCGACGTTTGCCGCCCGTTGTTTGCAAAACGCTCATCGTGCCCATGTAGCCGTAGCCGAAAAAGAAGAGCAGCAGAAAAGGAATCGTGCCCCACATGTGCATTCGCGCCGCATAAGCCATCGCGCACAGGAAATAAACAGCGAAGGATAATTCCAGCAGCGGCAGCCACCCGCGCTTGCGTTTATATTTCTTCCCTTTCCATGCAGCATCGTCGCTTCCCGCTTCGACTTTGTACTTGGGCGTGCGGACGAATTCCGTTTGCCAGCCGAGCAAAGCTTCGAGCACCGCGCGCGCATTCGAGAAAGCAAGCCCGATGCCGATTGCCATCACGAGCGGCAAATGTAGTAAACGCTTCGCGCGCTGTCGCGGCGCGTCGAGATACCAAACGGCTGTGCCGTAAAAGAGAATGACAGAGAGGGTCGAGAAAAAAAGCAGCGGCACATCGAAAAGCATCAAGTGATAAAAGCCTTGATTATAGCGGACAAGCAAAAGCGGAAATTGCAACACGCTCACCAGAATCATTAGCGGATAACTAATGTTGCCCGTTAAGCGAAAGAACATTTCGAGCTTCACACGAAACGGCAGCGCCGCGCGCCAGATACGCGGGTACAACTTTATGCCGACTTGCATCACGCCCTTTGCCCAACGCCTTTGCTGCGCCTTGAACGCATTGATCTCGACGGGAATTTCCGAAGGCGCGTCTTCGTCCAGAAGATACACGAAACGCCAGCCCATCAACTGCGCGCGGAAACTCAAATCCGTGTCTTCCGTCAACGTATCGTGCTGCCAACCGCCGCTCATCTCGATCGCTTTGCGACGCCAGATACCGGCAGTTCCGTTGAAGTTGAAGAAGCCGCCCGCGCGATTGCGTACCGTTTGTTCGACGACGAAATGACCGTCGAGCATAATGGTTTGCAGGCGCGTGAGTAGATTATAAGAACCGTTGATGTGCGACCAACGCATCTGCGCGCAGGCGACGAGTGAATCCGTGAAGTAATGTATAAGCTTGCGCAAGCAATCCGGCTTCGGCACGAAATCGGCATCGAAGATCGCAACGAACTCACCGCGCGCCGTTCTTAATCCGTTCTCAAGCGCGCCAGCTTTGAAGCCCGTCCGATCCGTGCGATGAATATAGTGGACGTCGAAACCTTTGCGCCGATAGTCTTTGACGAGACGCTTTGTTAAGTCTTGCGTCTCGTCCGTCGAATCGTCGAGCACTTGAATTTCAAAGCGTTCACGCGGGTAATCAATCTGCGTCACCGCGTCCAACAATCGTTCGACGACGTACATTTCATTGAAGAGCGGAAGTTGCACTGTGACGACGGGCAAATCTTCTTCTGAGAACAAAGCTAAAGGTTGCGGCTCGATGCGGCGATAACGCCAGAAATCATAAACTTGCTTGATGCGGTATGCGCCGTAGAGCGCGAGCACTGTGAGCACAGTGAAATAAAGCGTGAGGATTGTCCAGTCAAACGCATCCAGCCGATAAAGCGGGCTGATGTTGCGTGCGGTCTTTGCAACCGACACGCTGATGTATTTTTCGCTCCAGTCTTTGAGCTTCTCAATGAGCGAGGATGCGATCAAAAATGCCTGTGGAAACATATCAATCAGACTGCTAAATATTTGAACCGCCGCTATTGTTGATGTCTCCCGGCGGCTGATTACTGAATGGCGGTGCAGTTGGAGGAACATAGCCAGCGCCACCGTAACCGCCACTGCCGGGTTGTCCACCGAAAGGTTGCGATGAAGGAGGAACGCCCGTGCCGCCATCGCCTTTGCGTTTCTCAAGGAGTGCGACGGCAAGAAGTCCTCCGAGTGTCGCGAAGATTGCGAGCAGCACGGATTCGATCAATGCACCGGGAATTGACAATAACAATCGCTCGGAGAATGGTTGCGATTGCACAGCTTCTAATTGAGCGCGCACTTGATCGCCGACATCCGGATTAAACCGCCCAAGCATATTGATCGCAACGGAACTAAACGCCGCGCCCGTAATAACTTTGAGCGGAAGTCCAATGAGGACGTTAATCAGTGCGCCGATGCCGCCCGCAATCGCGCCGAGCAACGCGCCGTCGCCGAGTTTCACAGGAGTCGCCGACTTTTGAATGTATAAATAAACAGCGAGCGCTCCGCCAAGTACCGCCCATGCGCAGCAGCAGGCATTGAAAAGATTAACAAAGGGAATCGCTGACAGTAGTCCCAGCGCGACGCCGCCGATGATCGCCGGTTGCAGTTTATTGTTGTTCATAGCTCATGCACACTTCTTTCGTTTGATGAAGAGAGTCGCGCCCGAAGATCGCGCCAATTGGTCCGGCTTAAATCTACTAATCCGGGCAGAACATAAAACACAGACACAGCACCGACGAACGCGCCCGTTGCAAAACGAGAAACATGCGTATTGTTCCAGACGCCAAAGAAGCCGAGCGTCCAATCAATCGCCAAAGGCATCAACGCCGCGACGAGCCACACGCGCGGCGGCGCAACCGTCTTCCGCACATCGCGTACTAAAGGATAAATGAGCGAACCGACAGCGAATCCCACGTAGAGACCCGTGCAACGCGCGCACACCGCCAACGGGTAATTTTCGATAAAGAACGAACGTGCGGGAAGTTGGTGGCACGCCAAACTAAATCCGCGATAGATTGAGAAGGCGAGAAGAAATCGATTATGCGCCAGAGCCAACGGCGCAAGAAAGATCAAACAAAGCAACACGCACGCGAACGTCGCCAACGCCAGCCAGACGAAAAGCGGTCGCGTCTTCGACAAATCGTTCCACGCAAACTGTGTAGCATCGTTAAGAGCGTAGGCGCGCATTATCATTTTGGATAGAAGTTAAGCGTCGCAAGCTTTGCGGACAGCGCGCTTCACTTTGTCGCACCTATCCGGCAAAGCTTTTCCTTTAGAAACGAATCACCGCGTCGGGGCCGCCTTCGACATGTACCGTGTCAATAAAGCGTATGTGATGAGAGTCAGTCGTCATCACAAGCGAGTGCGTGCGTTTGCCTGAGCCGAAGAAGCGCACGCCTCTCAAAAGAGCGCCGTCCGTCACGCCCGTCGCCGCAAAGATAATTTTCTTGCCCGGCGCGAGATCAGATGTGTCATAAACTTTATCTGGATCGTTGATGCCCATCTCGCGCAGGCGTCCTAGCACAGTTTCACGATCCGGCACTTTATTTTTGTCTACGTCGAGGCGCTCTGGATCAAAGACGAGCCGTGCTTGAATCTCGCCATTCAAACACTTCATCGCCGCCGCCGTAATCACTCCTTCGGGCGCGCCGCCGATGCCCATCAGCGCGTGTATGTTCGTGCCCGCTACCGCCGCCGAAATTCCTGCCGACAAATCGCCGTCGGAAATAAGTCTTATACGCGCTCCCGCTTCGCGCACATCGTTAATCAACTTTTTATGGCGCGAACGATCAAGCGTTATCACCGTCAAATCTTCGATGTCGCGTCCCAGGCGGCGTGCAATGTTTTTTAGATTGTCTTTCACCGGCGCATCTATATCAATCGCGCCGCGCGACGAAGGGCCGACGACAATCTTATCCATATAAATGTCGGGCGCATTAAGCAGGCCGCCGCGCTCTGCCGCCGCGAGGACGGCGATGGCATTGTTGGCTCCGAGCGCGCACAGGTTTGTGCCTTCGAGCGGATCAACGGCGATGTCAACTTCGGGAAACGTCTCGCGCAAATCTTGGCTTGTGGCATGGCCGCCGCCGACCTCTTCTCCAATGTAAAGCATCGGCGCTTCGTCGCGCTCGCCCTCGCCAATCACAATGCGCCCGCGCATCGGCACGGTGTCCATCACTTCGCGCATCGCTTCGACGGCGACATGATCCGAGAATTTACGATCTCCCTGTCCCATCGTGCGCGCCGAAGCAATCGCCGCCGCCTCGCACACGCGCAAGAAATCCAGAGATAGTTCGCGCTCGGTTCTTAACTCATAGCCCATTTCGATTTGCTCTCCCTTGTTTCCATAATATGCGCGGACGCGAACACTCGCGTGAATCTGAAATTTTGCTCGCGTGGATAACAAAAATGCTTCGGTATCTTAACAGAGAGTGCAGGATTCACAGAGGAAGAAATGCTTCTTTACCTCAACTTTAGAGTTTTCAAATAAAGGTTTGACAAAAGCGGGGGGGGAAATACTCTAATAACATTCACAGGCTCCTCTGCCAGCATCGTGGATGCTCTAGCTATCAGCCTCAACATTACGCTTGCTCACGAACAGGAGTAGAAATAAAACCTCGGTTCAGATGATGCTTTCCTCGTGTTGGATAGAAATGGCAATGGAGTAATTGACAATGGCACAGAACCGTTCGGCAACTTTACTCCGCAACCATCAGCGGCGCATCCAAACGGCTTCTTAGCTTTAGCGGAATATGATAAAGCGGAGAACGGCGGCAACGGTGATGGTGTGATTGACAACCGTGATACGATCTTCTCTAGCTTGCGTCTGTGGCAGGACACTAACCATAACGGCATCTCCGAACCGGACGAGTTACATACCTTGCCGGAACTCAGAGTAGAATCCATTGCGCTTACCTACAAAGCGTTAATGCGCAAGGATCAATACGGCAACGTCTTTCGATATCGAGCGAAAGTTGACGACGCGCAACATTCTCATGTCGGTAGGTGGGCTTATGACATGTTCTTTGTCGGCATACATTGAGCCGAAGTCATAACCTTTGAATGGACAATTACCCGCGAATCTCAATTGAGATTCGCGGGTAATATTTCGTCTAGCAAGAACCAGAGACTTTACTTACCGGAGCTATATCGTTCGTAATGCGGCTCGCCGGAGAGTTCATATTGATTGAGGAAATTCCACGCGCGGGCGTTTACCTCTTTGGCGATCATATAATAGTTATGATCGTGGTTAGGAATTTCAGTAAGCTGCACGCTAAAGCCGCGCCTGTTCAGCATATCGCGCGTGGCACGGACATCCGCTAGCGGATAGCCTTGGTCTTTCGTGCCCACGTAGATGGCAAGCGGTATCTTGCGCTTCGCATAGTCAAGGAGCGAGTCATCTTCCTTTGTCAATGCGCCTGCGTGAACTGCTGCTGCGGCAAAATATTCTGACTCAAGCAAAGACATATAAAGGCCGAATGTTGCTCCCGCTGAATGACCGAAGAGATACACGCGGCGCGGATTAACCGGACACTTCGCTTTAACGGCTTCCACCACATCATGCAAAAACTCCGGGTTATCTTCCTGCATAGACCAGTGCGAAGAATCTTGCGCGTCCGGCCCGGCCAGAATGATTCCCTCTTTGTCCGCGAGGTCTCTCCACTTCTCTACGAGCAGCGAACCGTTACGCCCTGATCCGTGAAGCATCAGGACAAGCGGTGCGGGCTTCTCAGCCTTAATCGAATCCGGCACATAAAGATAATAAGCGCGCTTTTTGCCCTGTGATTCGAGCGATTCCCTTGTGATTTTGCTCGTCGCGGCAGACGCGGCAATAGGCAACAAGACGATGGCGAAGAACAGCGTGAGGAACTTTTTCATAGTTTTCTCCATATCGGTTGATTTTGATGGACAGTTGAAACGCTTCGCTTAATCTGCCGCGACTGCTTCGCGCGATTCCGCCGGACGCCATGGTGGAAGAGTTTTGCGGGCGGCCTTTTCTTTCTTTAAGCCGAGCGCCCAATCCGCCTGCATCAAAGTGTGTATGTCGCGCGTGCCCTCGTAGATAATCGCCGCTTTGCAATTGCGCAGGTAACGTTCGACAGGGTAATCGTTTGAATAACCGTTTGCGCCGTGAACTTCGATTGCCATTGACGCGGCCTTTTCGCTTCTGATAGTCGCCTGCCATTTGGCGAGGCTTGTTTCTTTCGCGTTTGGACGCCCCGCATTCTTTAAGTATCCGGCGCGCAGCCACAGCAGATGCGACATCTGGTAGTCGGCTTCCATCTCTGCAATTTTTTGTTTGACGAGTTGATGATTGGCGATCTTTGTCCCAAAGGTTTCGCGCGTGTTGGCGTAAGCGATTGACGCATCACGTGAGGCGCGAGTGATGCCGGTTGCTCCCGCCGCGACGGTATAGCGTCCCTGCTCCAAAGCGAACATGGCAATCTTGAATCCTTCACCTTCTTCGCCCACCAAATTCTCTTTCGGCACGCGCACGTCCTGCAAAGAAAAGTAGCCCGTGTTGCCCGCGCGTATGCCGAGTTTGCCATGAAGCGTGCCCGAAGAAAAACCTTTCATCGTGCGTTCAACGATAAAGCATGACATCCCCGTGTGATCGCGCTTGCGTCGTTTCTCTTCATTTGTCCAGCAAAAGAAAAGGAATTGATCCGCGACATCGCCCAGACTAATCCACATCTTTTCGCCATTCAAAACATACTCATCCTCTTCGCGCCTTGCAGTTGAGCGTGAACCGACAACATCGGAGCCTGCGCCCGGTTCTGTGAGTCCATACGTCGCAATTTTTTCACCGCGCGCCGCAGGCACAAGATACTTACGCTTTTGTTCTTCCGTGCCCCAACTGTACAGCGTCAGCGCATGAAGACCCGTATGCACGGACATAATCACGCGCATGAACGTATCGACGGCTTCGAGTTCCTCGCACACTAATCCAAGCGAAATGTAATCAAAACCAGCGCCGCCGTATTCTTCCGGGATGCACACGCCGAGTATGTTCAGTTCCGCCATTTTGTCTAAGATGGAACGATCAAATAATTGCTTTTCGTCCAACTCTTTGATGCGCGGCGCGACTTCGTTTCTCGCAAATTCGCGCACGGTCTGGCGAATCGCTTTGTGGTCTTCGGTCAATTCAAAATCAATCATCTGTCATCTCTTTCTATACGAACTGCGTAATATGTATTGCAACGAAGCTAATTCTACATCAACGATTCTACATTACCGAAAGCCGCGCGCGAAAGCGACGCAACTGCCGCTTGTGTTTCATGCTCATATCGCATCGTGGCCTTTTGCTCTGCTATAATTCGCCGCATGTCACCTGAAAAAAAGAAACGCGAATCCAACATCGTCCAAATAGGTTTGGTGCAGATGACCTGCGCTCCCGAACCCGAAAAGAATCTCGAAAAGGCCATCGCGCGCACGCACGAAGCGGCGGACAAAGGCGCGCAAATTGTCTGTCTACAGGAACTCTTTCGCTCGCAATATTTTTGCCAGACAGAAGACACGGAACTCTTCAAACTCGCCGAAACGATTCCGGGCGAAAGCACAGAGAGACTTTCGCAAGTCGCACGCGAACGCAACATCGTCATCATCGCTTCGCTTTTTGAAAAACGCACCGCAGGGCTTTATCACAACACGGCGGTCATACTCGATGCGGACGGACGACTGGCGGGCAAGTATCGCAAGATGCACATCCCGGATGATCCTTTGTACTACGAAAAGTTTTATTTTACGCCGGGCGATTTAGGCTTTATGACGCACGACACGCAGCACGGCAAGATCGGCGCGCTCGTGTGCTGGGATCAATGGTTTCCCGAAGCGGCGCGGCTGACGGCGCTTTCCGGCGCAGAGTTTCTTTTTTATCCGACGGCCATCGGCTGGCTGCCGGATGAACAAGATGAAATGAACACTGCGCAGCACGAAGCTTGGGAAACAATCCAGCGCGGCCACGCCATCGCCAACGGCCTCTTTGTCGTCGTCGTCAATCGCGTCGGTGAGGAAGGCAAACTAAAATTCTGGGGACAATCCTTCGTCGTTGATCCGTTCGGGCGCATCATCGCCAAAGCTTCCGCAGACAAAGAAGAAGTGCTGATCGTTCCATGCGATTTAAGCAAGATAGATGAGACCAGACAAAACTGGCCTTTCTTGCGTGATCGTCGCATCGAATCATACAAAGATTTACAATTTCGCTTTCTCGAAAGAGACCCGCAGGGCAAGTGATGACGAAGCAGCAAACTCCCGCAGCGCTCGGCTATCACATGCCGCCCGAATGGTACAGGCACGCAGCAACGTGGCTCGCGTGGCCGAAAGACCCGCTGACGTGGCCTGAACGCGTGCCGCAGGCCGAAGAGATTTTCCTGCGCATGATCGAAGCCCTCGCGCCGCACGAGACAGTCAACGTTCTCGTTGATGATGAAGCAACGGAAACCTCTGTCAAAGAGCGCTGCAACTTTCCCGCAGCCGCTAACGTGCGCTTTCACCAAATCGAAACCGTTGATTCGTGGATACGCGACTACGGCCCGAATTTTCTCTTGAGCAACACAGGCGAACTCGCTTACAACGATTGGACGTTCAACGCGTGGGGCAACAAATACGAAGAGTTAAAAAGAGACGATGCGATTCCGAAGCACTTGCAAAGCACTTTGAATATTCCGAATGTGCCGCGCTTTGAACCGGGGATTGTTCTCGAAGGCGGCTCAATTGATGTGAACGGCGCGGGCGTCGTGATGACGACAGAGCAATGCCTTCTCAACCCGAATCGCAATCCGCAACTTGACCGCGTTCAGATTGAAGCGCGTTTGAAAAATTATCTCGGCGTCGAACAGGTTTTGTGGCTTGGGTTTGGCATCGCGGGCGACGACACGGACGGCCACATAGACGACATCGCGCGCTTCGTTTCAAGCGATACGATTGTTTGCGTTATGGAAGACGATCCGGCAGACGAAAACTATCAACTCTTACAAGATAACTACAAACGGCTCTCGCTCGCACGCGACGCACACGGCAAAGACTTCAACATCATACAGCTTCCGATACCCGGCTACATCGAAGGCCGCGAAGGAAGATTGCCCGCTTCTTACGCCAACTTCTACATCGCCAATTCCGTCGTGCTTCTTCCCGTTTATGGACACGTTAACGACACGCGCGCGATAGAGATTCTTCAACGACTGTTCACACATCGCAAAGTCATTCCCATCAACTGCGAACCGCTCATCTGGGGCATGGGCGCAATCCACTGCGTCACGCAACAGCAACCGGCGTCAGTAAAGATGCAAGCGGTATAATCATAATTGTACCGCTGAGTTAAAGTTATGATTTCCACGAAGCACAAATCAAAGTTGCCTCACACGCTTTCTTATCCTGTGGGTGCTGAAGCCGTGAGCGAGAGCTTAAAGGGTGTTCCGCAAGAGCCTGTTTTGAGCATCGGTTTTTATAATAAGCCAACGATATTCGCTTCCGAATTTAGAAAGTTGCGTGATAGTAAGTCTCCATATCCGATATTCAACGCGACATTCAGGCACATTCAGCCGGGGCTTTCTGCGAGCAATCAATTTATCGCGGAGGGTTGGTACGAAGAGACATGGGAGCTATCCGTGTATCCTGTCCCGCGCGAGCATAAGTCGGTGGCGCGACAGGTGCTACTTTCCGAAGGGCTGCCCCAAATCAAGAAATGGCTCTGCGCTGAACGCCCACCGTCTTGGAAGCAGGGGCGCAAGCATTGCGAAATCTTCTTTGTTGAGAGCGATGGGCGTATTATCGTGCGTGAGAGCGGCGCGGCATAACAACGCCATGCAGCCGACGGCGAGTCAGCTTGTTTCTCATCGTAAGCTTGTGTGGATTTGACGTTGTGCGCGCGGCGGCAGATGCGGGCACTATGCCTTTCACCTCTTAAACTTTGGCCGTTGCAAAATCCCGCGTTTTTTCGTATCTTCATTGTAGATACAAAGGAGATTGCTATGAAAGTTCAAATTCAGAAATGGGGCAATAGCCTTGCCTTGCGCATTCCCAAATCCTTTGCCGTTGAATCAAAGGTTACGCAGGGGTCAATGGTCGAAGTATCTTTGGAGCAAGGAAAAATAGTCGTCGTTCCCGTCGCCGAGCCGGAGTTCACACTTGAAGACCTTCTGGCGAAAGTCACCAAGCGTAACTTGCATGAAGAGACGGACACGGGAAGCGCCGTCGGGAAAGAGGTCTGGTGATGGCATACGTTCCTGATCGTGGAGATGCTGTGTGGATTAATTTCAATCCTCAAGCCGGACATGAGCAGACTGGCAGGCGTCCGGCCATTGTTCTCTCACCTGTCTCATACAATCGAAAAGTGGGGCTGGCTATTTTCTGCCCTATTACGAACCAAATCAAAGGCTATCCCTTTGAGGTTGTAATTCCCGCAAACTCGAAGGTAACGGGCGCGGTGCTATCGGATCAAGTAAAGAATTTGGATTGGAAAGTCAGAGATGCGGAGCTAATTGTCAGGCTTCCGGCTTCTGTGACGGATGAAGTATTAAAGAAGCTCAAAACGTTGCTTTGAAAGGCAACGCGAAAGTACAACAAGCCATTTAACCGGAGGAGGCGATAGCATCCTTCTCATAGTATTCGTTCCGTGCGGGTTCCGTGAGTGCTTCGCGCCGCTCAATTCTAAAATTCAGCTTCTACCGTTCGCTTCCAGCATTTTCCGTGCGGAGTCTTTCGCTTCCTCTAGTGTGCTGATGCGCCCATCGAGTTGCATTTCGTAAACGGCCTTCAAGATTTTTCCGAACAACGGTGAAGGTTTCAAGCCCATTTCCTGTAAGTGTCTGCCCATTAAAATCTCTGCGGGCGCGCGTTGTTCGACTTCTAATTCTCTCGCCCGATGGATAAACCATTCCTGCGCTTCCGCCCCGTACCACTTTTCGCGCGGCACCCAATCAGCATTGCGTCCCAAAGAATCCGCCCGCGCGACACGATATAGCAAATCCAATTCGCAGCGGCGCGCGAGACGACGAAACGCGCCGTCGCCGATCTCTTGACGTTTTCTGTAGAACTCGCCCGGCTTCAAATGATCGCGCACGAGTGCGACGACCTGCGCGCGCACATCGTAGCCGTTTATCGTATGAACGTTTATGCGTTCAAGAAAACTTTCCGTCGGCTGAACGCCCGCTTCTTCGTGGCCGCGTGAGCGTATCCGTCCATCTATAAATTCGGTGGTAGCGGGCTTGCCGAAATCATGGCAGAGCGCGGCAAGCATCAACGTTACTTGCTTCGCGTAAGGCAAATCTGCAATCAACTCATGCGCGCGATCAACGACAAGCCGTGTATGCACATCGCAAGTCCCCTCAGGGTGCCACTCTTTTTCTTGCGGCACGCCGATCAAGGCTTGAAGTTCGGGAAAGAGTTGCGCGGTGACACCGAGTCCATCGAGCCACTTTAATCCGATTGACGGGCGACGCGCGCGAAGCAGCAGCTTTTCCATTTCATTCCAGATGCGTTCGCGCGGTAAATCCGTGACATCAATCGTGCGGCATAGCTCAACAGTTGACGGTTCGATGTCAAACTCGAAACGCGCGGCAAACTGTGCGGCGCGCAGCACGCGCAAAGAATCTTCCGCGAACGTTTCATGCGAGACGGCGCGCAAGGTTTTATTTGTGATGTCTGCCCGCCCGTCAAACGGATCAACGATTTCATTTGTGAGTGGGTCTTGCAAGATCGCGTTGATGGTGAAGTCGCGGCGGCGCAGTGCGTCTTCAAAATTCATCTGCGGATCGCCTTCGATGACGAACGCGCGGTGGCCGCGCCCACTTTTGCGCTCGCGTCGTGGAATCGAGACATCCAGATCAGCGCCGAGTTTGTAAACCGTAAAAGCATCACCGACGGCGTCAACGCGCCCGAACGCTTCGAGCAGTTCACGCAAAACCGCAGGCTCAACGCCGTAGACTTCCGCGTCCCAATCCTTCGGCTCCATGTTCATCAAAAAATCGCGCACGCAGCCGCCGACGAGCAGAGCGCGCCCACCTCTGCGACGAACCTCTTGCGCGAATTTAATGACTTTTTCGGGAATGTGCGCGGGCATGTGGATAAAAGCGGGAACAAAAGCGCCGATGAAATTGCTCACCGGATTTACTTTTCTTCATCGGATAGATCATCATCGTCATCGAACTGATCGGCGTCGATGTTGTCATCCACGACGATACGAATGCCGCGCGTGGACGGCAAACAACTGATAACTTGCGCGCGTTCGATGCGTGTCATGTCAGACGAAGTGGCGTGCCAGAGTTTGACCCAGAAAGTGCGCGTCTGTGTGTGAACGGCGAAGGTCGAGCCGTCCAACATCACCGGCACAGGCTCTGCGATTGTGCCCGCGCGTAAGGTTTCGAGAAGCTCCCCGACATACGGCTTGAACTTATCGAATTGCACAAGCACCGCCGCGTCTGCGATTTCGGCGGGCGGCAATTCCACAGGCTCGCTTCCTTCAAGCAGCAGCCGCGCGTCCGTTTGTTCGTTGCGTTTTTTGACGATTGCCATAGAGCGTGTCGGGCAATTACCGCTCAAACGTGAGCGTTGATAAACTGCGGCGATTAATTTAGTTCGTCAAGTTTTGCGTTTGACGGGTGCCGTCTTCATTAGCGCTGCACGCGGCGCGACTTCAGCTTGTATGTGCCGCCTGCGTTAACGTTGTGCCCGAAGCCGCATTCCGAATCCGTGCCTTTCTGCGTAACAATCAAACGCGACGATTTGAAGATAAGCGTAAGGGTACACTGCTCGGTTCCTTCGGGCTTGAAAAAAGCGGTATTGCCGACAAGTTTCGCGGTACCTTCCGCCTCGCCGGTGTTGGCCGTCATTTCACCGTTGGCGGCGCGGTGCGGATAAACGGCTCCAAGGCTGATGCGTAACAGTCCGCGCGGCGCGCGCGTTACGTTTATTCCGCTTCCCGTTATCTTTTCTTCGTAGGTGCCGACGACATCTTTGTAATGTAAAACGATTTGCGAAGATTGCGCGCCGACTGATTTTGCAAAACAGACGAGCGCGCTGAGTGCGAAGAACGCAAGAGTGAGACGTTTCGTTTTCATCTTTGAAGCTCCGGTGACAATTAACCGCATCACTTCTCGTTCAATTTTCGCTGCAAATGTTCGCGCAAGTCCGCAACTTTGATGCGCTCCTGTTCCCATGTATCTCTGTCGCGCACTGTGACGGCTTCATCTTCGAGCGATTGATGATCGACGGTGACGCAGAAGGGCGTGCCGATTTCGTCTTGCCGCGCATATAGTTTGCCGATGCCGCCCGTGTCGTCGTAAACAGCGCGCAAGGTTGGTTGCAAAGAACGTTTGATTGCCTTCGCCATGCCGACGATTTCGGGTTTGTTTTTAGCGAGCGGCAGCACGGCGGCTTTGATCGGTGCGAGCGATGGATGAAGTTTCAGCACGACGCGCGTTTCGTTTTTGTCTGTGGTGCGTTCCGTGTAAGCATCCATTAGAAAAGCGAGCACAGAGCGATTGACGCCCGCCGCCGGTTCGATGACGTAAGGATAATAACGCTCTTTGGTCGCTTCATCGAAGTAAGACAAATCTTCTGTCGAGTCTGGGTTGAGGCGCTTGCCTTCCGTGTTTTCGGGCTTTTTCGAGTGTGCGCGCAGATCAAAGTCCGTGCGGTTGGCGATGCCCATTAGTTCGTCCCATTGTCGTTCGTCTTCGGCGCGTTCGGGGAAAAAACGATAGTGAATATCAACTGTCCGCTTGGCGTAATGCGCGAGTTCTTCTTTCGGTTGTTCGTAGAGGCGCAAATTGTCGGCGGCGAGGCCGAGACTTTTGTACCAATCGAAGCAGGCGTCGATCCATTCCTGATGCACGCGCTCGTCTTCGCCGGGTTTGACGAAGTATTCCATTTCCATCTGTTCAAATTCCCTAGTGCGAAAAATAAAGTTGCCGGGCGTGACTTCGTTGCGAAAGGATTTGCCGATCTGCGCGATGCCGAACGGAATCTTGCGGCGCAGCGTCGTTTGGATGTTCAGAAAGTTAATGAAAATTCCCTGAGCCGTTTCGGGACGAAGATATGCTAGCGCGTTCGGATCATCCTCTTCTGCTGCCGCGCCGATGGTCGTGCGGAACATCAAATTAAACGGACGCGGTTCAGTTAAATTTGTCGAGCCGCAATTCGGACATGCGAGTAATTTCTGTTGTAGCGCTTCTTCGTAATTAATGCTCTGCGGACTCATCAGCGCGCCTAACTTGACTGTGAGTTTGTCAGCGCGCAATCGGCTGTTGCAATCACGGCAATCAACAAGCGGATCGCTAAAAGTTTCTTCGTGACCGGAATATTTCCAGACCAAACGATTGAGGATGATGGATGAATCAATGCCTTCCATGTCGTCGCGTTCGTGTACTATCCAGCGCCACCACTGCTGCTTGACGTTATTGGAAAGCTCGACACCGAGCGGGCCGTAATCCCATGCGCTACCCAATCCGCCGTAGATTTCGGATGAAGGAAAAACAAAGCCGCGCCGCTTGGCAAGGCTCACAATAGTTTCAATGTTTGGTGCCGCCACTTTCGTTTACGAATCCTCTCCACTGATGAACAGTTAGCAGTAATTAAACGAACGCCCAATGTTGTCGCAATTTATTTGCCGTCGAACATTTGCTAGTTATGGTAACAGTCGCGCCCATGAAATGAAAAGAGAGCCGCGCCTTATGCTCAACGCCGCTCTCTTTAATGCGTGGCACAACGTAACTTATAATGCGTTTGCCGAATTGTTAGGACATGCGCGAAACGCGTCAATGAAAAAGCGGCGAGCGATCTATGATGAACAAAGAGATAATTCTTGTTCGCCACTTATCGCTCGCCGCTTTTTCTTTACCCTTGCTTACCGGCGACGACGCGTGCGGCGTGTCGGCCTTGCATCCATCATTGGTTGCACATCGGACGGCTGCACGGTCGGAGCGGCCTGCGGCAGTTGCGCGCCCTGCGGTACGATATATAACTCAAAGTAGTCCGTATCACGATAACCGCCATTGACAACCGTCAAGCGTCCGGCATCAATGCCGCGTCGCGTAGTGAGATAAGTTCTGGCGCGTTCGCCAAGACGGTCTGCCTGACCGGGACGGCTGCGGCTTCCGCCATAAACGATAATGTAGCCTTGCGCGGCGGGCGCGTTTTGCAATTCGATGGCGAGATTGTCGAGGCGCGCTTTGTCGTCATCGAAAGTGATGGACGGAAATGCGTCGAACTTTCTCGACTGAACGAGTGGCGCGGGCAAGGGCACGATGCTCGTCGCAGCCTGTGCTACCTGACGGCACGCGCGGTCTCCTGAACCATCATCAACCACCAGAATCGCCGTCACGCTCTGGCGTCCCATGCCGGTCGTGTCAACCGTGATGGTCGGCGTGCCTGCGCCACTAACGATGCGCGCGGAAGCAGGGCTGACCGTCCAAGTGTAGTTGAGCGCCATATTGCCGCCGTATGAAGTGTCGGAAGCGAACGTGACTGTATCGCCGTCGTTAACGGTGACGGGCGCGGAAACACTCACCGGATACGGGCACGGCGACTTGCCGGGCACTGTAATGGTCTTCGGCGCGTAATTAAGCACGATGCAGTTTTTGCGGCCTGCGAGGATGTTGAATTCGCGTACCCAGCGTGCGCCGTTCGGCATCTGGATTTCAACTGTGTGGCGTCCCGGTGGAAGATCAATCAAGCGAGTGGTCGCGCTCGTCTCACCCGAAGGCGTGCCGTCCACAAGGATCGGGTAGCCGCCCGGATTGGTGGCAACTTCGATGCGCCCGTAATTAGGCTTGTTTTTTTTGTCGCGCGCTTCGGTTGTTGAGACAAAAGCGGCGCAGCATAAAAGTGTGAATAAGATGGCGAAGGCTCTTTTCGCCGTGTACGTGTTAGCGATAAATAGTTGATTATTAGACATCGGCTGAAACCTCCCCCGTCAAGCTTGCACTCTGATTAACCATTTTGCTGCGTGTGCGGCGACGACGTGCGCCGACACTCAAGGCTGCCAGGCCTGAACCGAAAAGCAACAGCGTCGCGGGTTCTGGAATAGGGGCTGGCGGCGGTGTCGTTGTTGGCGGCGGCGTCGGCGTCGTTGTTGGCGGCGGTGTCGGCGACATCGTTGGCGGCGGCGGTTGGTTAATTGGCGGCTGCTCAAATGGAGTTCTGTCATTGCCGCCGTGAATAAACGCGAACGGAATCGCGCCGAGTCCGAGCAGTGCTAGTTTCGGGAAAGCGAAACCGCCACCCGGAACAGCAATCTCACCGCAGTCGCAGATCGTGCCGGATATATCGCCGGTCTGAATCGTCTCGACATTGCCCCCGGACGTACCTTGCTGTACGGCACCGGCAGTGGCAATCAAAGATGACGGCGTATCGCTTGCGGCACTCGATGATGCGGCGGATGAAGTTGTATTGTTCGCGTTGTTGGCCGTCGGCGTCGAACTGCTTTGCGAAACGGAGCGCAAGCGTAAATCCTGAACTCCGGTGTGTCCGTTGCCGACAATTTGCACAATATCGGCGAACGGGACGGGACTCGCCTGCGCGGGCACTACGGCGGCGAGCAACAGACTGAGTATCGCAGCGATGGGGCGAAAAGCTCGATTCCTCATGATTGGGTATCCTCCCTAGTTCCTTCTGTAACGGACATTCGCGGTCGCGGGACTGTTTCACGAAGTCCATTTTTAACAGACACTCAAAAATTTCAATTCAGGAACAACGCTCGCCGTCTTTAGCGAATTTACCGCTCCGGCGTTTCAAAGTATGGCTGACGCGTTGCTTAAACTCTTTCGGGATAAAGAGAAGGTAGTCCTCCTCATTCGTTAGAGAAAGACGCTGAATCATGCCTGGATTCCAATTTTCAGGGGAGTTGGTCGAGGCGCGAGTTGTACTTTCGGAAAGCAATTAAACACGTTTTACTGCTTGCCTGTCAAGAAATAAACGAAGATACCCCACAGGGCAAAGCGAAAGGGCAAAAGCGTGGTACGGATTGCCGCCGAACTTCTGCCCTTTCGTTAGCTTTTAGCGCGCTTGTTTTAGTCGCCTTCACCGACAGCTTCGGCTGTCTCCGCCGTCGGCTTTTCATCGCGTAACACGGCGCGGCGCGACAACTTGATCTTATTGCCTTCTTTGCCGATGCACTTGACCATCACTTGCTGGCCTTCTTTTAATTCATCGCGGACATCTTTGACGCGATGATCGGCGATTTCAGAGATATGCAGCAAACCGTCTGTGCCGGGGAAAATTTCGACGAACGCGCCGAAATCAACGATGCGCGAAACCGTGCCGAGATACTTCTGGCCGATTTCTGCTTCCGCCGTCAAACCGCGTATGCGATTCAAGGCAGCCTGCGCCGCCGCACTGTCGGCAGTCGCAATCGAGACCGTGCCGTCGTCTTCCACGTCAATCTTCGCGCCCGTTTCTTCGACGATGGAGCGAATGATTTTGCCGCCCGGCCCGATCACGTCGCGAATCTTGTCCGGGTTAATCTTGATCTGGATAATGCGCGGCGCGTTCGGCGAAATGTCCGCGCGCGGTTCGGCCAAAGTCTTTTCCATGATCTCCAGAATGTGCATACGCCCTTTATTCGCCTGCGCTAAAGCTTCGGACATAATCTGCGCATTGATGCCGCCGATCTTAATGTCCATTTGCAAGGCTGTAATGCCGTTGCGCGTGCCCGCGACTTTGAAATCCATGTCGCCATAGTGGTCTTCCGCGCCCGCGATGTCCGAGAGAATGGCGTACTTATTGCCTTCCATCACCAGACCCATCGCGACGCCTGCGACCGGAGCTTTCAAAGGCACGCCCGCGTCCATCAGTGAAAGGACGCCGCCGCAGATCGAGGCCATCGAGGATGAGCCGTTCGATTCTGTGATGTCGGAGACGACGCGCAACGTGTATGGGAATTCGCTTTCGTCGGGCAAGACAGATTCGATAGCGCGACGTGCGAGCGCGCCATGACCGATCTCGCGCCGACTGCTTGAGCCGAAGCGTCCGACTTCGCCGACGGAGTATTGTGGAAAATTGTAGTGAAGCAGAAAGCGTCGCTTGATTTCGCCTTTTTCCAGATCGTCCATGTACTGCTCGTTGTCTTTCGTGCCGAGCGTGGTGGTGACGAGCGCCTGCGTTTCGCCGCGCGTGAACAGCGCGCTGCCATGCGTGCGCGGCAGCCAACCGACCTCGCACGTGATCGGGCGGATTTCAGAGAACCGACGACCATCCGGGCGACGACGCTTGTTCAAAATATCGTCGCGGAAAATCTTTTCCTTCAGGTGATCGAAAATCTTTTTCGCCATGCCGCGCTGTTCCGCGTTGTCTTCCGGGTAAGATTCAACGACCTCTTTTTTGAGCGCGTCCACCATCGCATAACTAGTGAGTTTGTCCTGCTGCGTCGTATCGAGCGCGGTGCGCAATTTGTCGCTGTAGTTTCTCTCAATCTCGCCGAGCATCTCTTCGTTGAGTTGCGGCGCTGTGACTTCACGCTTCTGTATGTCGAGCGCCTTGTAAAGTTCTTTCTGCCAACGGCACAAGCGATTGATCTCTTTGTGGGCAAGCATCAAGGCTTCAACCATGATCTCTTCAGAGACTTCGAGCGCACCCGCTTCGACCATCACAATGGCTTCTTCCGTGCCCGCGACAATCAGATTCAGACGCGATTCGCGCCGCTCGTCATACGTCGGATTAATAATGTAGCGGCCTTCGATGAGACCAATGCGCACGCCCGCAACCGGCGTCGTAAACGGAATATCGGAAAGATACAACGCGCAGCTTGCTCCTGTGATCGCAATCACGTCCGGGTCATTATCAGGGTCAGCCGAGATAACAGAAGCAATCACCTGCGTTTCGTTGCGATAACCTTCTGTGAAAAGCGGGCGGCAGGGGCGATCAATCAGGCGCGAAGTAAGAACTTCTTTTTCACCTGGGCGGCCTTCGCGACGGAAATAGTTGCCGGGAATGCGTCCGGCAGAGAAAAACGGTTCGCGGTATTCGACCGTGAGCGGAAAAAAGTCTATGCCTTCGCGCGGCTTTGGCGCGCCGACAGAGGCGACCAGCAACATCGTGTCGCCGTAACGTATGACAACCGAACCGTCTGCTTGCTTGGCGACGCGTCCCGTTTCGACGGTCAACTCTTTATCGCCGAGCTTGATGGATTCTTTCAAATATTTTTTAACAGGCATCTTTTATTTATTCTCCTTCAAACAACAACAGTTGTTGCTAAGGGCAGTAAGCGCGTCCTCGTCGTCTCATTCCGAGTCGCGCTCGGCTCTTTAATTTGTACGCATGGTTTTCGTCGGCGTAAGCCACAAGCGCTTTTCGATTCAATGCGCTTGCGGCGAGCGACACGCCCGCCCGAAACCCCTTTGTGTGATGTGAAAAAGCGGCACTGAAGCTTCTAGTGACGTGAGAAGCTTGTGCCGCCTTCGGTGATGTGCGATTGACTAGGCTCGCTCGCTCTGGCATCCGCTGGCGTATGAGCCGCGCCGTCACGTTCGGCACTCATAGGCAAGCTCTTCGTCGGATGCTGTTTGTCTGTAATCAAGAAACTCGAAGGTGTCCCTGTCTTCTTCCCGCTTGAAAGATTCTACTCGCGTTTCAATTTAACGACGCAGGCCGAGCCGTTCCACCATTTCGTGATAACGCTCGATGTCCGTGCGCTTTAGGTAATCAAGCAGACTTCTGCGCTGCGAGACCATCTTGAGCAGCCCGCGCCGCGAGTGGTTGTCTTTCTTGTGTGTTTTGAAATGCTCCGTGAGATGGTTGATGCGCTTGCTTAAAAGCGCAACCTGCACTTGCGGCGAACCCGTGTCGGATTCATGTGTGCGGAAATCAGTTAAAATTTGTTCTTTCGCTTCTTTTGCTAATGGCACTGTTCCAGATGGCCCTCCCAGACCGCAGTTCATCCGCTTATCATCCATTACAGCGGCAACCGCTAACCTTAAAATTCGTAACAATTTAACATGCAACTTCGGTGACTGTCCAGCGCGCCGCCGGAATATCTTGGGCATTTCCTAAAACTGAATTTTTTCACAACAAGGGTGCGCAGACGCGGCTTTCCTGCTAACCTATCTCAAAATTTGAGAGCAAAGTATTTCCAAAACACATGGTACACGAACAAGCGCGCATACTGATTATCGGCGGCGGCTTCGGCGGCCTTTTCACGGCGCTACAACTAACAGGCACAACAGCCGAAGTGACGCTCATTAGCGGCGAAGACCATTTTCTCTTTACGCCGATGCTCTACGAATATCTCTCCGGCGAAGTTGAAGCATGGCAGATAGCACCGCGCTATAAACAACTACTCGACGACCACACGCGCTTTATTCGCGGTGAAGCAACGGACATCGATCTGGATAAACGCGAAGTCGCCATTGACGGGCGCACGCGCCGCATCGGTTACGACGTGCTGGTGCTCGCGTGCGGCGGCGTCGCAAGTTTTGCAGGCGTGGAAGGCGCAGCCGAACATGCGCTGCCCTTTCGCACCATCGCGCAGGCGGACGCTTTGCGAAATCGCATGATCGCCGCGCTTGATCGCATCGCGCCCGACGCCGCGCCGCAGAATGCGCAACAAGCGGCAACGTTTGTCGTCGTCGGCGCGGGCGCAAGCGGCGTTGAAACCGCAACCAAGATGGCAGACTTGCTCGGCGATGCTTTCAAAAGGCGCGGCTTGCGCGGCTCGCCGCGTTTGCTGATCCTAGAGATGGCGGATCGCGTTGTGCCCGGCATGGGCGATGAACTGCGCCGCTACATCGAAGGAGCCTTGCGCGAAAAGCACATCGAAATCAACACAGAGACACGCGTTCGCCGCGTCACAGCAAACGGATTAACTTTTGAACATGACGGTAAGCAAACGGAGCTAGAAGCGGCGGCGGTCGTATGGACGGGCGGCGTGCGCGTCAATCCACTCGTCGAAAAATTGAATCTGGAGAAAGACAAGCGCGGCTTGCTCGTCGTCGAAGACACACTGCAAGCGCGCGGCCACGAAAACGTTTTTACACTCGGCGACATCGCGCGCTACACGAACATTGATCCGCACCTTGCCGGAACAGCGCAACTCGCCAATCAAGAAGCAAGCCTTGTCGCCGCCAACATCAAAGCTTATCTTTCAGGCAAGCCGCTTCAGACCAAACACTTCGCCGAACTCGGTTCTGCCGTGAGTCTCGGCACACGCAATGCGGCGTTTGAAATCGGCGGGCACGTGATCGGCGGCATATCTGGACGCGACGCGCGCTTCACGGCTTACACGGCGCGTCTTCCAACATGGCATCACCGCTTGAAAGTCGGCGCAAGCTGGTTCTTTGAAGGCACAGACCCGCGCCCGCTCGGTTTCAACAGATAGTAATTAAGCTAGGCGGATTACCTTGCAACCGCACGTTGAAGGTAAGTGAATCGTGAGAAGCTGAAATGTGGATCGTTTGGATTACCTCTCTCAGACCGTTCATCATCGGTTCCCGCCGTTCGTGTAGTTATTGAGTATAAGCACTCGCCCACGTGTTACATTCTTCGTGCTCGACCCAAGCAGAACGGAGAAAATCATGAACCATAAATTATCCAGCTCACGGCTGCGTAGCATTAACCTCTTCATCGCCCTTTTCGTCGTGGCTGCGAGTTGTCTGTGCTGTCCCGCCACGGCGCGGGCTGAAGAGAAACCCACCGCGCCCGCATCTCGCGCTTTCAAGGTAGAAGTCACGGGACGGGGGCGTCCCATAATCCTCATACCCGGACTCGCGTCATCCGGCGAAGTATGGGAGGCGACAGTCGCTCACTATAAGAGCGACTACGAATGCCACGTGCTGACGCTCGCCGGATTCGCCGGACAGCCCGCGCTCGCTCCCGACGGGACGCCGTACCTCGAACGCGTCCGGCGCGACCTCGCCGCCTACATACGCGAGCGGCGGTTAGTAAAGCCCGTCGTCGTCGGGCACAGCCTCGGCGGGTTCCTCGCGCTCGCGCTCGCAAGCCGTGAACCCGACCTCGTCGGTGCGCTCGTGATCGTAGATAGCCTGCCGTTCCTTCCGGCGTCGTTCATGCCCGGCGCGACCGTCGAGACAATGAAGCCGCAGGCGGAAGCGATGCGTGCGACGATCATCGGCTCGGTGAAGACACAGACGCAGGAGCAACGGCGGCAGGCGCAGGAGACGCTCTTGCGGACGATGATCACCGACGAGGCGAACGTCGCCCGCGCCGTGCGGTGGAGCGCGGCGTCCGATCCGGCGACAATAGCCGGGGCGATGTACGAGATGTTCACGACTGATCTGCGCCAAGACATCGCGCGCATCAAGTCGCCGGTGCTCGTGATCGGCACGTGGGTTGGCTTGCAACCATATGCCACGCGTGACTCTGTCGGACGGGTTTTCCGCGACCAATACGCTAAACTCTCCGGCGCGCGGATCGTCATCTCAGACAAGGCGAAGCACTTCGTGATGTACGACGACGCGCCGGGCTTCTTCCGCGAGACGGATCGCTTCCTCGCTGAGAACCCGGCGGCGCGCGCGCCCGTTTCGACGCGCCCGAATTGATCTGCCGACGACCATGAAAGGCGAAAAACTCTACTGGACGTGTCAGATCATTGGGTGGTCGCTCTATGCCGCCGTCGGCGTCCTGATGTTCTACGTTTTCGCGGGGCGGTCGTGGGCGGGCGTGCTACAGCCGCCGGTAATCTGCACGGTCGCGCTCCTACTGTCGCACGGCTACCGCGGCGTGATTCGCCAGAGATGTTGGATGGAACTGCCGCTTGCCGCGCAGTTGCCGCGCATCGTGCTGGCGAGCGTTGCACTCTCCGCGCTGCTGAACTTGATCGCGGTGCTGCTGCTGCTCTTCGTCTTCCGCCTGTTCACCGTCGTGGAGATGCGCCCATCATACTTGCTCGTCTATCTCGTGCAGTGGGGTACGGTTTACCTGATCTGGTCGCTGCTTTACTTCGGCTTCCACCACATCGAGCATCGCCGCCGCGCCGAGGTCGAACGATGGCAACTCGCGGCGGCGGTCAAGGAGGCGGAGTTGAGCGCGCTCAAGGCGCAGGTCAACCCGCACTTCCTCTTCAACTCGCTCAACTCCTTGCGTGCGATGATCGCCGAAGACCCGGCGCGCGCCGAGGAAATGGTGACGCAACTCGCCGGACTCTTGCGCCATTCCCTGCGGGCGACCGGCGCGCAGACCGTGACGTTCGGCGAAGAGATGTGTGTCGTTGAAGACTACCTCGCGCTAGAGCGGACGCGACTCGAAGACCGTTTGCGCGTGAGCGTCGAAGTCGATCCGGCGTCGCTCGCCGTGCCCGTGCCAACGATGCTCGTGCAAACGCTCGTCGAAAACTCGGTCAAGCACGGCATCGTCCCGCGCATCGGCGGCGGCAGGCTGACGCTCAGATCGCGCGTGCTCGATTCTATGTTGCATATCGAGATCACCAACCCCGGCGAACTCGACGGCGTCCCGAACTCGGACGCGCTCGGCTTGCACAACGCCGCCGAACGATTGCGGCTACTCTTCGGCGAGCGGGCAACGCTGGGGCTGGAACAGAGCGGTGCGGAGCCGCGCGTCACGGCGCACGTTTGCATCCCTGTCGGAGGACGTGAAGCGTGAACGCGATCATCATTGACGACGAGCGGCTCGCCCGCGTCGAACTGCGGCGGCTACTACGCTCATCGCCCGATGTGACGGTGGTCGGCGAGGCGGCGAACGCGGACGAGGCGGAGCGGCTGATCGAAGAGCTGCGCCCCGATCTGATCTTCCTTGACATACAGATGCCGGGGCGCGACGGCTTCGCGCTGCTCGAAGGGTTGGAATCCGCGCCCGCCGTGATCTTCACGACCGCCTACGACGAGCACGCGCTCCGGGCATTCGACCACAACGCGCTCGACTACCTGCTCAAGCCGATTGAGCGCGGGCGTTTGCGAATCGCCATCGGCAAGGCGTCCGAGCGTGTCGGCGCGAGTAGGGCGCACAAGGGCGAATCGCCGCTCGGGAGCGACCATCGCATTTTCGTGCGCGACGATGAGCAGTGCTGGTTCGTGCCACTCGGCGATGTGCGTCTGTTCGAGTCCGAGGGCAACTACACGCGGCTCTACTTCGACCGGCACAAGCCGCTCATCCTACGCTCGCTCAATCGACTTGAAGAGCGGCTCGACCCGCGCGCGTTCTTCCGCGCCAACCGCCGCCATATCATCAATCTGCGCTTGATCGAAAATCTCGAACCGGGCGACGAGGATAAGCTCATCGTCCGTATCGCCGGCGCCCCGCCCATTGAGATGTCGCGCCGTCGGGCGCAGCGGTTCAGAGAGATGATGAGCGTGTAGCACCCAGCGTTGGGTAAGTTTCATAATAAATGCTGTAGCGGGATTACTTCTATTCATTCTCGGATTGTTGTTGAGTTCCCTGATTAAAAGCCGGCTTGGTTTGGCGAATAACAACGTGAGGGATTCCGGCAGACGCTGAAGCAAGTCATTGGACAGGACGCGGTGGTAGCGTGCCTTCGCGCTGCGTTGGTGAATTCCGGCGTTAGGTAAATCATCTCGCAACCGCGCGTTGAAGGTAAGTGAATCGGAAGAAACTGAAATGTGGATCATTTGGATTACCGTAAGTACCGCTGTACTGATCGTGCTCGCCATCTTGCTCAACCTTGTGCCAGCTTTTCGAGTTGCACCGCTCGGATGGCGGCTGCTGAGCGCGTCAGGTATTCCTTTGAGTCTGTGCGGCCTTATCTTCATCATTCGATTCTGGGAGCCAACCGCAGGCCCCTATCGAGCTAATGAACTATATCCTTACGGTAATCATTTACATGCTTGGGCAGTCTCATTTGGCTTCACTTGGCTGGCGTTCGGATTGCTGTTTGCTGCCCTAGTCCTGTTGGGCGCGCGGACTGCAAGCCGGATTGTGTGGGCTGCGCTGCTTGCAAGCTGGTTCATTTGCTGGCTTCCACATGGAGTGATCGGGCTGGCATTCGCGTGGGCGGGACAAAACGCGCCAAGTGTGCAAACGTATCGCAATTGGGCATCCGACCCTCAGCAATTTATTCTGTTGCTTTCTAATGCGCTCGCACTTCTGGCTCATTTTGGTTTGAGCGTTGTGGGCTTTATCATTACCGGGATCGGATTCTGGCGAGAACGGAGTGGGAAATCAGCAGCCGATGTTGACATTTAACTATCAATCGAACAAGTCATTGGAGTATAACGCCTCGATAACGTGTCCCTCATAGCTTTTTCTAAAGCTCATGTTGGATGTTGCGCTCAACGCGGCTCAATTCGAGCGCGAGTGTGCAGATAAATTTACGCAACGCTCGCCGCTTCGCATGAATCGAGTGCGGGCGCTTCTTCCGTCGCGCCGCCAGCCGATTCTTCGCCGAAGTATTCTCGTCCGGCAGCGATGGTCTCAAAGTATTCTTCGATGCGGTCGAGGACTTCTCCGACAGAGTGCGAGTGATAGACGGTTTGGCGGAATCTTGCGCCACCCGTGAGGCCGCGCGTGAACTGTCCTGCGAGTTGTTTCATGCGCCCGATGGCGGGCAGTTCCGGCATGTCTTCGCGCAAGCTATCGAAGTATTCGAGGAGAATGTTGCGCTTGTCTGCGAGCGTCGGTTGAAAGGGTTCGCGTCCGGCAATCGCGTCTTCAATCTGGCGGAAAATCCAAGGGTTCGCCATCGCGCCGCGCCCGATTAAAACGCCGTCGCAATTCGTTTCATTCCACTTCCTGAAGGCATCTTCAATCGTCGTCACGTCGCCGCTGCCGGAGACGGGCACGCTCACAGCTTCCTTCACCTGCCGCACCAAATCCCAATCCGCGAGTCCCTTGTAGCCCTGCTCTTTCGTGCGCCCGTGAAGCGCGATGTGTTCCGCACCGCACGCTTCGGCGATCCGCGCCGTCTCGACAGCATTGATCGTGTGATCGTAAAAGCCCGCGCGAATTTTGACCGTCAAAGGAATCGTGATCGCTTTTTTGATTTCCTTGAGAATCGTTTCAAGGCGCGGCAGGTCGCGCAGGAGTCCGCTGCCGCCGCCGTGCTTGACGACCTTCGGCGCAGGGCAACCGCAGTTCACGTCGAGGATGTCCGCGCCGATTTCCTCTGCCATCAACGCCGCCATGCGCATACGCTCCGGCTGCCCGCCGAAAATCTGCACCGCATACGGGCGCTCGTCCTCAAAGAAACGCATCTGCCGCTTCGACTTTGGATTATTGCGCGTCAATCCCTCTACAGAAATAAACTCGGAGACAGTAAGGCCGACACCGCCGCACTGCTTCACAAGGCGACGAAACGACACATCCGTCACGCCCGCCATCGGCGACAGCACGAGCGGCGGATTGATCTCAATATCACGAATCTTGAAAGGCTTAATCATGTCAATAAGTCGCTTTAGTGCAAGATGCTGTCTATTGCTTCGCCAAGCTTCCTGAATGGAAACGTTAATACATTTACGACTCGACTTGATTTACTTTTGTATTTCAGAGTTATGAATTCACCAACTACGGCAACATTCAGCATTGCATCAACACGTACTTTCCGGTTCATATGAAGAGGAATATGCTCTTCTATAAAAGTCTGGAATAAAGATGAAGATACTTTAAGCGTGTAAGAACCTGATTCTAATGACGGAATCTGATAATTACCTTCTTCATCGGTCGCCGTCGTTTGCTCTTTATTTGTGCTTTCATTAGTAATCGTAACAGTCGCTTGCGGAATCACAGCTTTGTTTGGATCGGATACCGTCCCTAGAATTACAGCGCGTTCGCTCTGCGTCTGAGCTTCGGCGTTTTTCGCTCCAAGATGCAAACCGATAAAGGACGGAGCTTTTCTATAAATTGGTGTCTCGGCAATTGTCGCCGTGCAAAAGCCAAGCACAGCAGTAAAAGCAGCACAAACTGTTCGTGAAGCTCTACGCTTCATTTTAGACAACGCGGCGGCTTCATTTCTTACAGCAACAGCGCCGTTCGCGTAGCGGTAAAAAATCGCGCATTGCTTGCCATCAGAATTTGCGACAAATGCTTCGGCCTGCTTGCGCGTCATATCTGAGATATTGTAGACGCTCTTGTGGCACTGACGACAAAGCCGCACATGGCTATCACCTGTCATGTTCTCCCAATTCGCCGGACAAGGCTTCGGAACATGCAGGCTATCAAGAAATTTCGTGCGCTTATTCATCAACTTAAACCTTTGGCTGCCTTAACTCTATTCGGTTGACAGAATGACAATTCATCTTCTAGCTTCATCTCAGAGTTGAAATTATAGCAAATGCAGCACAAGCTTATCCAAATCACAGGCATCGCGGCGACGCTGCTCTACGCGACGTTCATCATCTGGCTTTATGCGACAGAGCCGCGCACGTTACGCGAGGTGGCGACGAGCGCGCAGGTTGCCGCAGGGACTTACGAAGTTGACGCGGCGAAGTTTGAAGCCGGGCGTGAATTGTTTCGTCAGGAAAAGTACCGTGCGGCTCGTGAAGCATGGACGCAGGCTGATCCGGCGGAGAGAGATGCGCGCACGCAGTTTTATGTCGCTTACGCTTTTTACCGTGAAGGTTGGGGACGTGTTTACAACGACGACGCGTTGTTCAAGCTGGGACTCGAAACCGTGAACCGCGCGATTGAGTTAGCGGGCAATGCGGCGACGTTGACAATTGATGATGCGGATTTGCAATTGCACACGCCCGCTGAATTGAAAGCGGAATTGGAGGCAGGCACGGCGCGTAGTTGGAGCGACCTTAATCCGCTCAAAGTTTTGCGCCAACGAAAATAATGACGACGAATCATCGAGCGAGAAATCAGGCCGTGCTGGAATTCATCGTGCTGCCGCTACTGTTTTTGACGGTGGCGCTCATGGGCGGATTGCGCGTTAGTGCGGAAGCATCGCACGCGTTTGTCTTTCTCGCGCCGCCGCTCGTGACGCTCATACTCGCGTCGCTTCTGATGATTCTGTTTGCGCGTGGAGGACTTATCGATGTGCGTTCGTGGATTACGGGCGACCAACCTTTGCTCGTCAACGCAGCTCACGCTTTGACGCTTCTCGCGGTCTTTTTCGCTTCGGCGCAGGCGTTTAATTCCGTGCTGCCGGAGCGCGGCCTGCTGCACGCTTTATTCGCCTTCTTTTTTTTGTGGACGCTTTGGAATAATCAATTTTCGCAGTTTGATGCGCGCAGGCTTGTGCGTAGCCTCGCGGTGCTGTTCGGCACGGCCTTTGTTCTTAAACACATGTTGCTCGCCAACCTTTATGCTTCCGATGGCGGTTGGTTGAAAAGGCTCGCGGGCGCGCTGCTTGAAGGCGTTTCGTTCGGCACACTTGATGCGCAAACGTTCGCGCCTGCCACCGGTTACATCTCTTTCTTCGCGCTCGCGCTCTATGTCGCTGGCCTCATGCTGCTCCTCTTCACCACGCCGGAATCAAAAACAACGCCAACGCAAAACTCACGCAATCTGCTACGCATTTATCAAACGCTTTCCAACGCTGAACGCTCATTAATCCGTGATGCGATTCTGGCAGACGAGCAACCTACGACACAGTTGATCGAAGCATCGCAAGAAGAGAAGTCGGTTTATCCTAGAGCATAGAAATAACCAGCCGCGCTTTCATCATTAAATTGCGCGCGCAATCTCCAGCCCGAAACGGCGCGAACAAAATTTTCGCAATGCTCCTCTTTCGATAGTCTCAACAATCGTAGACACACCGGAGGCTGAAGTGTTGCCTACGAGCGACAGCGCGCAGCCAGTCGTTCATGACGGGCGTGCTGTTTTCGAGCGAAAAGCGCTGTCGCACATCTCTCTCGCTCGCGCGGCACAAACGTTGCGAGACGCATGTTTGGTTGAAATTTCGACGACAGCTTTTGACAGCCTGTTACTCGTCGCCCACGCGCGCCTGTTCACGCCCGGGCTGTCAACTTCACAACTTCTCATCAAGGGGAAACATTTGCTTTCGACGGCTTCCCATGCCGGAGCCGTAAAGGAGTAACCCGATGTTGCTACGACAAGTGGCGCTCATCTCCGATGTCAGCCACAGCCAAATCTCTTTTTCAGAACTCACAAAAGTCAGCGCGGCGTTGCAGAAACAAGCGTCACGCGATTTCTCGCCCATCTGGGAAGTCAATGCGACAATTGATGCCTTTCACAAACTCGAGGATGTGCCGACAGGTTACTGGCCGATCATTATCAAGAACGACATCAAAGAGCCGGGCGCGGCGGGCGTTCACGAAGACAAAAAAGGACAGCCGTTCGCGCTCGTACAGTTTGATGAAAGCTGGCCTTTGACGGCGAGCCACGAATGCCTCGAAATGCTGGCAGACCCGTTCGGTAATCGTTTGATCGCAGGTCAATCGCCGATGAAACGTCAGGGACGCGTCGAGTTTCTCGTGGAGGTTTGCGATCCGAGCGAAGACAGCGCTTTTGCTTACAGGGTCAACGGCATGACGGTTTCGGATTTTTACACGCCGCACTTCTTCGAGCCAGTGGCGAGTTCCGGCGTGCGTTACAGTTTCACCGACGCGATCAAAAAGCCCCGGCAAGTTTTGCAGGGCGGTTATTTGAGCTGGCATGATCCCGTTTCGGATCATTGGTATCAGGAAACTTTTTTCGGCGCGAAAAAGAGTTTCAGAGACTTAGGCGTGTTCGGCAAATTAGAAGAAAGCCTGCGCTCTACTATTAACCGCTTGACGTTCAAGGCGCTGGAATTTTCCGCGATGACGACGCAGCGCTTGGCGGTCGCGCGCAGGGCGGAAAAGATGGTAGACGATTCGACGAACGCCGAAGCCGCATCCTTACGCGCGTACATCAATAAATTAATCGCGCAAGCGAAGGCCGACGCCAAAGCGTATAATTCTATTAATGCTAAAGCAAACGGTTCGGGTAAACGCGCGGCGGCGATAGCAGGCCGTTAATCCATCTCGCTGTGCGCGGCGATCAACTAAAGGTTTAACTTGCTGTAGGAGTAATCATGGCGAAAGACGATAAGGCGGCACAAAAAGCCCGTGCGGAAAGTTTGCGGCGGGAGATAGATGAGATCGACTCGACTCAACCCGATGAGAAAAACTCCGGCGCGGAAACTTCAAGGGCGCGCGCATCAGATAACATGCATAAGCCGGAAGACGCGCCGCCAAAGGAAAGCCCACGCGATTTCGTTCAACGTAGAATGCGTGAGTTGAACGAAAAGAAAAAGTAATTATTCCAAGCGCCGCGAAAGAAAATCAGCCGCTCTCTTTTAAGTCTAAGAAAGCGGCTGATCTTGTTATTCGCTAATTGAAATAAGCGCGTAAGTTTTACCAGTTGACAACCAACTCTTCGGATGCCTGCCACACAGGAGCGTCGTTGCGAAGCGCGACACGTTGCAACTTCTCCGCGTCCTCAAGCAATTGTCCGGCTCCGAGCGCCACTGCCGCCAGCGGGTCTTCCACCACCGCGACGTGCAAACGCAATTCGGATTGCAAACGTTCTGACAGGCCGTCGAGCAATGCGCCGCCGCCCGTCAACATAATTCCCGTGCGGTAAATATCCGCAGTCACGTCAGGCTGCGATTCTTCGATGGCGCGGCGCACGCCCGCGATGATTTCCGCAAGCACCGGATCAAGCGCTTCGCCAATTTCTTCAGCGCCGATATCAACAGCCTTCGCCGAGCCGTCACTCAAATCTTTACCGACGATCTCCGTGCGCTTTACTCTGTTATCATTTTTCGATTCGCTCGCCTGACGCGCCGTGCCGAGTTCTCTTTTGACTTCTTCTGCTGTGCGCTCGCCAATCTGCATAGAGTATTTGCCGCGCACATAATCACGTATCGCTTCGTCCATTGCATTCCCGGCCGCCGTCAAACTAATTGAAGAAACAACTGCGCCCGAAGCGATGATTGCGATGTTGGTTGTGCCGCCGCCGATGTCCACGACGAGATGCGCATGTTCATCTTCAACGCTGAGGCCGCCGCCGAGCGCCGCTGCCAAGCCTTCATCAACGAGATCAACACGCGTCGCTTTCGCATCGCGCGCTGCATCACGCACAGAGCGTTGCTCAAGCGTCGTGGATGAACCGGGCACACCGATCACCAGATGACTGCGTTTCTGATGCCCGCCATGCACTTGATTGATAAATGCTTTGAGCATCTTTTCGGTGACTTCAAAATTATCAATCGTGCCGTTGCGAATCGGCCTGTAGACTTCCGTATCGCGTGGCTCGCGACCCAGCATCTTCCATGCTTCCGTCCCGACAGCCAAGACTTCGCCTGTGTATTTGTGAACGGCGACTGCTGACGGCTCGTTTAGAACTATGCCGCGACCCGGCGCATAGACCAGTGTGTTGGCTGTGCCGAGATCAATCGCCAGATCGTCTGAAAAGAAATTGCTCAGAATGCTCATTACCCGGGAACGCTCCTACTTTAAGTATTTAGCTTTTAGATGTACTCTACCCAACCGACGTTGCAGATAGCAATTACTGTACCAGCAGCGGCACAATATGAAGCCTTCATAATTAATGTTTCAGTCTCTACCTATATAGTCTTATTCCTGAACAAATTCCAGTAACGCGTGCTTTTGTTATGTTCTAAAAACGAACGTAGCAAGCATATAATATCTGATTTTGGATATGAGCTGATTCGGGAGGTGGCGAGAAGGCGACAAGCAAGTTACCTTATGTGGACACTTGGTTTTTGGATGTTTTTTCTGTCTCGCTGGTATCGCTCAGGATTTCGTAGAGTTGCGGCGCTTCACTACGCGCGATTTGGCGTATGGCGGGAACCATTATAACGCGCAGTTTAAGCACGTGCTGGCGGCGGTGCAGAGCAATCTCGTCGCCGACGCGAACGACGCGCGAAGATTTAGCAGACACACCATTAATTGACACAGCGCCCGCATCGCACAACTCCTGCGCGATTGCGCGACGCAAACACAAACGGCTCATTTTAAGAAATAGATCAAGGCGCATAAGGCATTGCGGCGTGCCACGAGATATGTGCGGCAGGACAAAAGTTCGTTCCCGCTGCTTACGATTCCTTACACGCCGCTGTAGTTTTATGGACGCTTGGTGCCGTTATTCTTCGATTTCTTGCCGGAAGATTTATTCTCTGCAGGCACTGGAGACGAATTGCCACTCAAGGCAGCGGTTCCAGCAGCAGTGCCGGATGCGGTGTTAGAGCCTACGCTTAAAAAAGGTGAGATGGCGGCACGATAGTTATCCGCCACTTTGATGTAAGCATCGCCGCGCAGCTTTTGCATATAAGCGATGCGTTCTTTGCTTGAGCGTTCGGCGGTGATCGCTTCGCGCACTTGATTTTCGTTGAAAGTGGAATTGCCCCCGGCGGTGCGTTCATCAACGCGCAGGATGACGAGTCCTTCGTCCGTGCGAATTGGATCGCTGACGCCGCCCGATTGCAAGGTTTTGATTGCGGCACTGATTTGCGCGTTGAGGTCTGGAACCTGAAATGTGCCGAGCTTGCCTTTCGTTTGTGTGGCGACGCGCGTGCCGTCTTGCTGGCGTTCGGAATTGGCGGCTGCCAACGCGCCGAAATCCGCGCCGGGTTTGCGTGCCTGCGCGACGAGCGCGCCTGCTTTGGCGACGACGTCCGCTTCGGGTTTTCCGGCGAGACTCAAAAATATTTCCGAGAGCGTGACGGATTCTGTTTTGCGAAATTGATCTTTGTGCGCTTCGTAATACCGTTTGATTTCATCGTTGCTTAAACCGTAAAAGATTTTCGCATCGACTTCGCGGCTCAGGACAAGGCCGGTTGCGATGCCCGTGCGCGCCGATTGACGAAAAGTCGCGGGATCGACATTCGCCGCGCGCATCGCTTCGTCCAGGCTTTCCATCGTTTTTAAGCCCTGCGCTTTCGCTAGATCAAGCATACGCTTGTTGATTTCAGCTTCTATCTCATCCGTCAGATTCAATTCTTTGGCCTTTTGCATCAACAATTGTTCATCAACGAGGCTCGCAATCAGTTCCGGCTGGCGACGCGTAATTTCATCGTTGGCCTGCGCCTCCGCCGTGCCTTTTTGCTTGAGACCTTCGACGGCCTCGCGCACCTCGCGCTTAATCATTGAAAGCGTCACCACGTCGTTATTGACCTGTGCGACGACTTCATCAACGACGACGGGTTCGCCTTCCTGCGCAAAGGCATTTGTACACGCCAGCGCAAGCAACAAAAAGGCAACAAATGTTGACCACGAGAAGGCTATTTTTTTCGATTTCACAGCTTTTATACTCCTCAAATAATTACGCGATAAAAGTTAACCAAGAATTTCGATGACGATCAATTTTTGATTTGATCGATTTAGACGCGCTCGTTCGGGAAAGGCGCGGGAAAGTTAAAGTCAACGCTTGATAAAGCTCAAAACTAATTATGCAGCGAGAACGCGCATTCTAATCTGCGACTCGTATTTCAAGCAACACTTCCCGCGCGACTTCAAGCATTCGATCCTGCTCGTCTTCACTTAACTCAAGCCGCAACACGCCGCTCGGAGCAAAACTCGCTCCCGTTTTTTCGCCCACCAACAGCATTAATTTTTCCGGCGCAACGCGGGCGCGGTCACTCAACTTGAAAGCAATTCCCTGCGCCGTGCGGTCAATCGAAACGACATTCATTTCTTCCGCCAAACGGCGCAACCATGCATACTCGAAAAGCCCTTCGACGGAAACAGGCAAACGCCCGTAACGATCTTCTGTCTCGGCGCGTATGCCCGCTAAAGTCTCTTCGTCGCGCGAAGATGAAATTCGTTTGTACGCGCGCAGGCGCTGCCCCATGTCCTGTATGTAATCTTCCGGGATTGCGACATCAACGCCCAAGTTGATCGAAACAGAAGTCTCGTCTTCGACTGTCTCGCCACGCAGTTCCGCAACCGTGTGCTCAAGCATCTGCGTGTACAAATCAAAGCCAAGCGCATCCATGTGTCCAGATTGCTGGCCGCCGAGAAAATTACCTGCACCGCGCAATTCCAGATCAAGCGCCGCGATGCGAAACCCTGCGCCCAAATCCGAAAACTCGCGTATCGCGGCGAGACGGCGGCGCGCAATCGGCGTCAAGCCCTGCTCCGAAGGAATCAACAAATACGCATACGCACGGCGATTTGAGCGCCCGACACGACCGCGCAATTGATAAAGTTGAGAAAGACCGTATTGATCAGCACGGTTTATGATGATCGTGTTTGCGCGCGGGATGTCTATGCCGTTCTCTATGATTGTCGTTGCAACGAGCACATCATATTTGTACGCGACGAAATCGAGCATTACGCGCTCCATCTCCTGCTCGTTCATCTGCCCGTGCCCGATTGCCATGCGCGCCTGTGGCACAAGCCTCTGCACGAGCGCTGCGATTGCGTCAATCGTTTCGACGCGATTGTGTATAAAAAAGACTTGTCCGCCGCGTTGTAACTCTAATTCAATCGCGCTCTTGATAATGCTTTCGCCGAACTGCACGACCTGCGTGTTAATCGACAGGCGATCACGCGGCGCAGTTTCGATCACAGACATATCACGCAAGCCCGTCAAAGACATATTGAGCGTGCGCGGAATCGGCGTCGCCGAAAGCGTTAACACGTCAACGCGCTTTTTCAGTTGCTTCAAACGTTCTTTGTGCGCGACACCGAAACGCTGTTCTTCATCAACGACGACTAAACCCAGATCACGAAACTTCACGTCCTTTGAAAGCAGACGATGCGTGCCGATCACTATGTCAACCTCGCCCGCCTCCATACGTTTCGCCACGTCCTTCTGTTCCTTCGCCGAACGAAAGCGCGAGAGCAGTTCGATCTTCACAGGAAACGCCGCGAAGCGTTTGCGAAACGAATCGAAATGCTGGTACGCAAGCACGGTTGTCGGCGTCAATACTGCTGCCTGCTTGCTTTCCATCACGGCTTTGAACGCAGCACGCATCGCCACTTCGGTTTTGCCGTAACCGACATCGCCGCACAGCAAGCGATCCATCGGCGTCGCCTGTTCCATGTCGCGCTTCACATCTTCAATCGCCGTTTCCTGATCCGGCGTCGGCACATACTCAAAGCCTTCCTCAAATTCGCGCTGCCAGGGACTGTCCGCCGCGAAAGCATAGCCGCCGACAAGCTTTCTTTCAGCGTATAGGCGCAACAATTCGTCCGCCATGTCGCGCATCGCACGCTTGGCCTTCGCCTTTGTTTTTTGCCAGCCGATGCCGCCTAAGCGATCAAGCGTCGGCTGCTGTCCTTCCGCGCTCGAATATCTCTGCACAAGGTCAAGCCGCTCGACGGGCACGAACAGTTTTGATTCTTCCGCGTAGAAGAGCAGCATAAATTCGCTGCGCCGATTATTGCCAAGTTCAAGCGTCTGCAAACCGCCGAAGCGCGCGATGCCGTGATCGACATGCACAACGTAATCGCCGACTTTCAAATCACGAAAGTCGGACAGAAACGCCGCCGTCTTTGATTTTCGTTTCTTGCTTTTCTGGCGACTGCTTTCCAAAGCAGAAGCCGTGCGTCCACGCTCCAATGCCGCGTCATCGCTCGCTTCATCGAAAAGATCGCCCTCGACATGCACAATTAATGAGGCAAAAGGTAACTCGAAACCGCCCGACACGCGCCCGACAGTCACAAACACCGCGCCTGTCTGCCACACGTCCGCATCGCCAACGTCATCCGTCAACACAAGGCGCGCATCAACTTCATAATCAGAGAGCATCTCCAATACGCGTTCGGCCATGCCCGTACTGTGCATCACAAAAAGCACTGCCGCGTCATTTTTTCCGCGCGCTCGTTTGATGTCTTTCGCCAGATCATTAATGCGCCCGTGATAGCGCTGCACGGACTGTGCGCGCCATTCAACTTCGGGCACGACATCCACCGCCGGAAAAAGAAAGAGCGGCGTGCGCGAAGCGTGTGCGCTTGAACGGCTGATCGAAATTTTCGGCTGCTCTGCATCAAGCGCAATCGTTTCATTGACCACGGCGGCAGCGCGTCCGAGCGCGCGCAGTTCAAGCCGCTGCACATCATTTAGTTTCGCGCGCAACTCTTCCGCCGACAAATAAAGTTCTTCTGGACGCAACCCCAATTCGTCTGCGGCGTTCGTCTCCGCATAATGCGCCGCCAGCGTTTCATAAACGCCGCCGAGATACGCTTCAATCCCGCCCGGCTCATCAACGACGAACACCGCGTTCTTCAAGTAATCAAACGCGCTTGCCTTTCTTTCACGTGCGAGTCCGATCAACCATTCCCAGCCCGGAAACGCTTCGCCCTCGTCCGCGAAAGTCGCGCGGTCAACGAGTGCCCGCGCAAACCTTTCGTCCGGCCAACGCTCGCGCGCGAAAAATGCCCACTCACGGAAATCTTCTGCTGTTACTGCTAACTCACGCATCGGCGCAACACGCGCTTCCTTTAACTGCGTAGTCGAAAGCTGCGTCTCTGGGTCGAATTCACGAATCGAATCAATCGTGTCGCCGAAAAATTCCACGCGCACGGGAGCCTTCATGCCCGGCGACCACGCATCCAAAATTCCGCCGCGCATCGAAAATTCGCCGACTGCTCCGACAGGGTCTTCGCGCACGTAACCCGACGCGACGAGTTTCGCCGTTAGCTCTTCCGGCGCACAATCTTCATCGCGCTTGAGAATCGCGCCACTCTTCGCAACCTCCTGCGGTTGGAGTGTTCGCCGCGCCAGCGCACGCGCCGTCAACAACACAAAATCCGTCGCGTCAACTTGCGTTGCCAAACGCCACAAGGTAAGCGCGCGTTGTTCCAGAGTCTCCGCGTGCGGCGACGCGCCCGAATACGGATCGCCCTCCGATGCGGGCAACGTCAAAACAGTCCCAGCGCATTCCGTCTGCCCGCGCAACGCGCAATACCAGAAACGCACGTCGCGCTCCCATGCTTCCAGATCACGATTTGCTTCCGCCACCAACGCGAAACACTTCCTTGTTTCCCTCTGCAACGCTGCAAGCATAAGCGCGCGCGACGCTGTGCCCGTCAGCCCGCTCACGGAAACCACACGCGCCCCACGCCCTATCTCTTCGACAAGCCGCTTGTACTCCGCGCTCGACGCCACGCGCCGCAGCGCGTTCCCCAAAATTGTTCCTGATTCAACGGCGCTGCTCATCGCTATCGTTGCTTCTTTCCGAAATTCTTTCCTAACATTTCGCGCTCGTCAGGCGACTTCCGTGTCTTCTGCTCTATAACTTTTTGATGCGCTCGATAATACTGCTGGTTGACGCGCCTTCGACAAACGGCAGCGCCAGCACACGCCCGCCCGCCGCTTCGACGTCCTCGCGCCCGTGAATCTCATCAATTGCGTAGTCGCCGCCCTTCACCAGTACGTCCGGCAACACCTCCGCGATTAAACGGCGCGGGCTTGTTTCGTCAAACACAGTCACATAAGTCACCGCGCTTAAAGCCGCCAGCATTTCCGCGCGCTCGTTTTCGCACATGACGGGACGATCCGCGCCCTTCAATTGGCGCACCGAAGCGTCACTATTAATCGCAACCATCAGCGCATCGCCAAGCGCACGCGCCGCCGCCAGATAGCGCACGTGCCCGACGTGCAGTATGTCGAAGCACCCGTTGGTAAACACAAGTTTTTGTCCAGACGCACGCAACTGCGCACGCACGAGGCGCAAGTTTTCGCCCGCAACTATTTTTTCGCTCATCTGAATAAGGATGAATTTAACACGGCGCGCGCCCCGCGCACCACCCGCTCGCGCACATTAAATTGATGGGGCAGCATCTCATCCGTGTTCTTGATTCGATAGCGATACTTGTTAAAGCGTTGCGCAGACTTCTATAATTCGCGTTTCCCTTTATGGAGACACTTGTGAACAATTCATTTATTGAAGAGAACGATCAAACACGCGCCCGCCGCGAACACCTCGAGGCTTTGCGCGAACTCATCGGCAACGTTTATCCGAATAAGTTTGAGCGCAGCCGCACAACCGGCGACGAAGACACGATCACACGAATCATCGAAGGGTTTTCCGCGCTTGCCCCGCACATGACCGACGACGAACGCCCTGCGCCCGAAGTTATCGAACAGGCCAACGCTGAATTAAACAAAACGGAAGTGCGCGTTTGCGGACGCATTGCGACGCCGCCGCGCGTGATGGGCAAAGCAGCTTTCGTGCATCTCTCCGACGGCATCTCGCGCCTGCAAATCTACGTGCGTAAGGCAGACGTGAAAGCCGTCAACAATGACACCGGCGTAATCATCGACGACATGGAAGCAGGTTGGAAACTTTTCAATTTGCTCGATCACGGCGACTTCATCGGCGTCGCAGGCTTTCTCTTCATCACGAAGACGGGCGAACTCTCTGTGCATGTGCGCGAATTATATTTTCTCGCTAAAGCGTTGCTGCCGATGCCGGACAAAATGCACGGGCTAACTGACCCGGAGATTCGCCAGCGCCAACGTTACGCAGACCTCATCGCCGGAAGCCTCAAGATCAAGACCGAAGATGATCCTGAAAAAGATGAGCTTTCGCCGCGCGAAGTCTTTGAGCTGCGCTCAAAGCTGATTCGAGAGATGCGCCGCTACTTGGACGACCACGATTATCTCGAAGTGGAAACGCCGATGCTCACGCCGAAGGCGACAGGCGCGGCAGCCAAGCCTTTCAAGACACATCACAACGCGCTCGACATAGACCTCTTCGCACGCATCGCCCCCGAACTTTATCTCAAGCGCCTCGTCGTCGGCGGCTTCGAGAAAGTCTACGAACTCAACCGCAATTTTCGTAACGAAGGCATCTCCACGCGTCACAATCCAGAATTCACCATGCTTGAATTCTACGCCGCCTACATGGACGTGAACGGCATGATGGACTTCTGCGAAGAGATGCTGCGGCAAGCTGTAATGGATATATATGGTCATACTCGCATTAAATTTGGGGAACTGGAAATTGATTTTGCAGACTTTAAGAAGCTGTCAATGAAACAGTCAATTACTGATCTTTGGATCAAACAAACAAACTTATTTAATGATGAGTTTATTGCTGGCTGGTCTAATAACACTCGACAAATACGCATACTCTCCATGCTATCCAATGAATTAAGCAAGTCTCCATTAGAAGGTTTAGCTGAAGGCGAAGTGCCAAATATCATTAATAATGAAGACAGACTTCAAAAAGTCCAGATCGAAGAAGCCAATCTTCCAGACCCAGATGAAATCGAGACAGCAAAGAACATCGAGAATATTTTTAGCTCACGTATAGAAGGCGAATTAATGGCTGCTAATCAGCCGATTTTCATCACAGACTTTCCTAAACCAATCTCGCCTCTCTCGAAAGCTTCGCCTGCTGATTCGTCAATTGCGGAGCGTTTTGAATTATTCATCGCGGGAATGGAATGCGCGAATGGGTTTTCAGAATTGAATGATCCGGTGGAACAGCGCGAGCGTTTTCTTGAACAGCAAGGGCAGCGTGAGCGTGGCGATGAAGAAGCGATGGTGTTGGATGAGGATTACATACGCGCGCTGTCTTACGGAATGCCGCCCGCCGCAGGCATCGGCATCGGCATTGATCGCCTCGTGATGATCCTCACGGGCAAACGTTCGATCCGCGACGTGATCCTTTTCCCGCACATGCGCCCCGAACGCAAAACGGAAGATCAAGCGGATGAAACAAACAGTAGTGATATGTGATAACGAGAGAGCGGCTTTCGTTCGTCTCGCGCAAAGCTAACGTTTCGTCGTCGTAGATGGCGATGAGGCAGCAGCGGCCTTTTGGCGCAAATCATTAAGGCGCGCGTCTGCCCAATCCGGGACGCGTCCCGTTTGTTCGCTGCGGCTCAGGTAAGCTTGAAAGGCTGCGAGCGCGCCCGTCATGTTGCCTTCTTTCTCGCGCACCCGGCTGACGTCCAACAGAAATTGCGGGTTCGTTTTGTCTGCCGCCACCGCTTGCTCGTAAGCATCTCCGGCCAGACGAAGTTCGCCGCGCAGTTCGTAGAGACGCGCCAGATGATAGTTGGCTTCCGGGTAACGCGCGCCCGCTTTCGTCGTCAGCGGCAAGAGACTCGCAATGGCCTCGTCCGTGCGGTGTAGAGTAATGAGCGCGTAACTTAATTCCAGATTTGCGGGCGGAAAAAAGTTGTCGCGGCGGGCAAGCACACGCCGGTAATCTGCGATGGCATCTTCATAACGTCCCGCTTCGCGTGCGCGGCGGGCGCGCTGCAAAACATCATAAGTATCACGATCAACAGCGAGCGTGCGCAAGTTCGACGCAGCGGCGCGCGGGCGTGCGACATTTCTTTCCGCTGCGCTCTTCGCATTTGGTTTACCGGCAGCAGTCTTCGCTTCCGCAGTTTCGATTTCGTCGGCCAATAGAATTTCGCGTCGAGCGTTAGAGACTTCAGCGCTTGCTCCGTATCGCGTGGTGAAACTATCGAGCATGGCGATAGCTTGTTGGGAATTACCGTCTTCAGCATAGGCGCGTGCGAGTGCGAGCGTCGCGTCCGTGTGATTCGGATCGAGCTTGAGAGTGCGCGTCCACTCGCGTATCGCCGCGTCCGCCTCGCCGCGCTTCGCATACAAACGACCAAGATTGTAACTCGCTTCGGCGTAGCGAAAGCTTTCCTGCGTGAGCGCCGAAACGAGCGCTTGTTGTGCTTCATCCCAGCGCCCTAAACGTAAAAGTACGTTACCCATGTTGTTTAAGGCGCGCGAATAGTTGCCGTGCCGTTGCGTGATTGCTTTGCGGTAAGCGTCAACGGCGGTGTTTGAGTCATCAAGGCGCGCAAGCGCGTTCCCGATATTGTAAAAGCCGGTCGGGTCAAAGCGATCTTCGCGCATCATCACGCGCAGTTGGGCAACGGCTTCGGTTTTGCGATCAAGCGCGACGAGGTAATCAACGAGCGTGCGCTGTAAACGTGCGCGTTCGTCGCCGGATGCGGCGTTGTTGATTTGCTCGCGCAACTCGTCGAGACGCAGCACGTCCTTTCCCACGATGCTCTTTGTTGCAGTGGAAGATTTATTATCCGCCGACGTTTGCGTAGAGGCAGCGCGGCGCGCACGCGTTTGATCGTTAGTAGAAACACCCTTGTCGCTTTTCGCGGACGGAGCAGTAGGCGGCGCGCTTTCTTTTGGAGTTTGCGCGACAGCAGCCGTCGCAGCGATGCAAAGAAAAAAAACGGCGCTTAGGCTTATCCTGTTTACCAATCGTGGTAGAGAGAACGTTTGGACATTATTCGAGAAAGAGTTTCGCATGATCTTCTCCAACGGCGAAAAGTTTCAATGAGTTGTGCTGTTCTTTAACTGCGGAATGCGTGGCGGCGATAGACTATCACCAACGCCGTAAGCGATGATTGTGCCGCCGAAGCCAACCGCCCAGCCACGTGTTCGTCCTATCATGTAAAGGCGTTCGAGCGGATGCGTGGTGCCGCTTCGCTCAAGCGTCCATGTTGCGCCACCGTTCATCGTATGGAGCAAAACGCCTTCCGCGCCGACAGCCCAGCCTTCTCCTCTGTCAACGAATTTTACGTCGTAAAGGTCGGTTGCGACCATTGAGTTTTGGGCGCGCCATGTTCTGCCGCCGTTCATCGTAAACAGAATGCGTCCCTGCGCGCCCACCGCCCAGCCGTGCGTTGCGTCAACAAAAGAAGTGGCATTAAGGCGCGCGTTTGAAGTATCCAAAGCGTATCCTGTGCGCCATGTTTCGCCGCCGTCAGAAGTTTGCAAAAGAGTCGCGCCTGCGCCGACGAGCCAGCCTTGATCCGTGTCAAAGAATGCGCCGCCGAGCAACAGGCGACGCGTCGGTAGGAGTTGCCGCGCCCAGCTTGCGCCGCCATCGCGCGTTGCATAAAGTGCGCCCGCTTCGCCAAAAGCCCAACCGCGCGTTCCGTTGTTTGTGAAGATCGCCCGCACCAGCCGCTCGTCCGGGCTGGCTTTAGTGACATCAACGCGCTGCCATGTCGCGCCGCCGTCTCTCGTGTGAAGCAGATACGTGCGCGGTTCGTTCTCTGTCTTGAGTTGATAGATGTTGCGTTCGCAGACGAGCCAACCCGTGTTTGCGTCTGCGAAATAAAGATCGCGTAGAGCATCTTCGGCCGGACGTGGCAGCGTGCGCCACTTTGCGCCGCCATCATTCGTTGAAAGCAACGCGCCGTTTCCGCCCACCGCCCAACCCTTTTGCTCATCAATAAAATAAACAGCGTGGAGCCATGCCAGCGTATTCGATTTTTGTTTTGTCCATTGCGCGCTCGCCTGCGCCGGAGAGTTGGCGAAGGCCGCGACGATGAAAAGAAGCATCAGCGTTGAACGCGCGACGCACACGCGATGTTGGCGAAGAAAATCTATGAACATCAAAGCTATGTGTCGTGGATGCGTGAATGATGAGCGATGTGTGTTACCTCTCATTATTCCACGTTCGTTGTTTGTTAGTGTCCTGCGTCGCGCGGGGCGCGCTCGCCATCAGTGCTTACGGCGCGGCGCGTGGCGCTCAAGTGGCGCAAAAGTACGAGCACGGGCGACACATCACGTCCCAAAGTAAAGGCCTGCTGCGCGGCGTTGGTGATCCAGCGAACAGGTTCGGGCGCAACGGGTTCTTTGGCACACTGTGTGCAGATGTTGTTGCCGTAAAGTTTTTCAAGCAATCTGTGCGCGTCTTCTTTGCCGAGCAAAGTCAGTATGCCGCCGGGCGGAACTTGCAAACCGTCGGCGAGCCTAAGCGCGCTTTCCAGATTGATGGTCGTGATAACGGAAGTTTGCAGCTTTGACAGTAAGCCTTGATCGAAACCCGTCTGGCGACAGAAGTCCACTTGCTTGAGGCCGAGTTCGTGGAGCCTGTCCGTGATAAATTGCGCCAGCGGCGTCGTCGTGTGCGCTCTTTTCGCCATTCCTTTTCGCCTTTCAATGCTTCATACATTATAGGCGACACTCCGATTGTTAAATGACTCGTCCGCGAATAAGCGGGCAACGCTCTTTCGCGGAAAAGTAGAAAGGCTAAAGTGTAGCAGAAGACGGTTCTTTAATTATAGACGTTAAGGCTTAATTAAGCTGCCTGCTTTCAGTTTAATTAAGCTCATTGCTTGCATCGAAGTTTCGTCCTTCGCCTTTGCTTAAAATCCGAAGATGCGCGCGAAGCTGATGATCGGAAGATACTTCGTCACTTGCTCGATGCCGTATTTGAATTTGTTGTTCGGCACAAAGACTTGATCGCCGGGCGCTAGATAATATGCGTCGGGCATCTTGCCGCGCTCGATGGCGGCGATGTTAACGAGTGTCGGAGCGAGCGTGCCGTTAGCCGTGCGGCGCAGCACATAAACTTTCTTTTTGTCGGCCAGATTCGTCACGCCGCCTGCTTCCATAATCGCTTCGTAGGCTGTCAGCCGTCGCCCCATCAAGCGAATTCCCGGCTGCGCGACCGCGCCGATCACGCTGTAACGGTATGACATGGATTTGTCAATCGAGACGGTTACTTTCGGATCGATAATATATTCGTCGAGTTGCTTGGTCAGTTCCGCCTGCACTTGCTCTCTGGTTTTGCCAACAACGCGCACGCCTCCCGGGATCAACGGGTGCGTTACAATACCGTCGGGCGGAACGATTTGCGACGGAACAGAATAACGATCCTGCCCGAAGACGCGTATCGAGATCACATCTTCGGGGCCGATGCGATAATCTTTGAAGAAGTTATTGTAGTAGGGCGTAATCGTCGCGACGTCTTCAGACAGTTGCTCTTTACGGTTGGCTAAGACTTCCTCGGAGACGCCGACGGGCGCGGCATTTACATCGTCCGGCTCTAATTTTTCAGGAGCATTTGAAGACCTCGTAGATGGCGCAGAAGAAGCGCTGGCGGGCGACACGTTGCGCTTCGTTGCGTCCTTCTTCCGGCTCGCATTCTGGTCGGGAGGTTTGCCGATCAGGTCGCTGTTAGTTTTCTGTTGCGTCGCATTTTTTTCAGGCGCGGACGGCATGGCCTGCCCTGCTGCCGCGACGCTCGCTCCGCCGACAAGCGCCAGCGAGAGTGTCAGTGTGCCGATTGTTTCTTTGATTTTCATAGCTTCTAAATCCTCCGTTAAAGCCTGCGGGACGCTGCCGCGCGATGAATCACGCGCCGCGTCCGAAAAGGATCGTCTTCACTGTTTCAAAAAGAATAATCGCATCAAGCAATAAACTTTGATTTTTGATGTAGTAAAGATCGTACTGCAATTTTTGTCTGGCGTCTTCAATTGAAGCGCCATACGGATATTTAATTTGCGCCCAGCCCGTCAGTCCCGGCGCGATCAAGTGGCGCTGTTCGTAGTAGGGAATCTCTTCGGCAAGTTGTTTGACGAAGTGCGGGCGTTCCGGGCGCGGGCCGACGAAGTTCATATCGCCTTTGAGGATATTCCAGAACTGCGGAATCTCATCAACGCGAATCTTGCGTATGATGCGCCCGATGCGCGTCGCGCGGTTATCGCCCGTTTGCGCCCACACGGGGCCGTCTTTTTCTGCGTCAGTGCGCATCGAGCGAAACTTCATCACCATAAACGTGCGCCCGTTTTCGCCGACGCGTTCCTGCCTGTAAAGCACAGGGCCGGGCGATTCGAGTTTGATGGCGATGGCGGTGGCGAGCACGATGGGCAAAGAAAGAATCGCGCCGAAGAAGGCCGCGATGCGATGAAACGCCACGCGCAGAAAACCGCTCAGGCGAGCCTGTCGTCCGCGTCCCGAAAAAATCAGCCAGGAGGGACGCATCATGTCCAGATGCACGCGCCCCGTCAATCTTTCGTAAAAAGACGCGCACTCTTCGATAGTGACGTTGCCGGACAAACTCAAGTGCAGCAGTTGATCTGTCGGAAACGTGCCACGTCGCTCGCCCATCGCAACGACGATGCGATCAACGTTCTCGCGGCGCACGATCTGGTCAAGCTCGCTCGTCAAACCAATGACGCGCGGATTAATCAAACTCTTGCCGAGCAGTTCCGGCGAATTGTCGGCGAAACCTACGACGCGAAAGCCTGCGTCGCGCCGCTCCAGAGCTTCGCGTGCGACTTCGATGGCCTGCGCGCCGCTTCCGACAATTAGAATGCGCTCGCCAATGCCCGGATGACCTAAGAACCAGTGAATCGAGAGCCGCCAGCCGACCATCAAAGCGAGCGCGAGCGGCAACGCGATCAAAGACACGCCGCGCCCGAGCATCAACTGTGGCAGTGCGTAAAAAGTAATTGCGAGCGCGATCCACGCTAACCCGAGCGCCTGCGCCAGCCGCAAAACAAGCTCGCGGCGGTCGTGCATGATAACGAAATCGTAAAGATCGTAAAGATAAAAAGCAGAGAGACAGAACGCTGTGGCGAACGCAGCCTTATAAAAACCATAACGAGAAATCAATTCGTCTTCTGCGCTCGGACTGCCGAGCCGCAGATACACGGCAACGATGATCCCGCCGAAAAGCAATCCCGCTTCGGCGAGCAGCAATAGTATCGTGCGTGTGTTGAGGCGCGAAGATTTCAAGAGATAACAGCGGCCTCCTTCGCTTCCAACTCTTCCGGCACGCTATCGTCAACCGCGTTCGGCGGCACGGGCGGCGCAGTATCATTTCGTTGATACCGCCGCTGGTAATAGTAATTGCTTTCGTTTAAGACTTCTTCCGTGCGATTCAGCACGACGCCGAGCATTCTTTCGTGCGGCAAATGTTCGAGCAGGCGTTCGACATCCGCGTAGCGAGTTTTTCCGGCGCGCACGACGAGCAACGCACCATCCGCGCGATTAATTAACACACTGGCGTCCGTGAAAATGCCTAACGGCGGCGCATCAATAATAATGTAATCGAACATAGGCCGCAGTTGGGCCAGCACCGCGCCGAATTTCGGGCCGGACAAGAGTTCCGCGACGTCATCGCGCGGCGCGCCGCCCGGCAATAAATGAAGCCCTGCGGGTTCAAGCCGGACGATGGATTCATCGAGCGTCGCTTCGCCCGCGAGCACTTCAGAGAGTCCCTTCGTCGCATTGATGCCCAGATAATTGGTCGCGCATGGTTGGCGCAAATCGCTGTCGATAAGCAACGCGCGCACGCCGTCGGTTTGCGCCAGCAGCCACGCGAGGTTGAGTGAGGTTA